>PPYE01661768.1_pt1 | contig 99809 bp, 78 predicted proteins | sample 1559881 | NCBI WGS metagenome assembly PPYE01 (sample SAMN08240022, study PRJNA423297) | Human gut metagenome, whole genome shotgun sequencing project.
GGCTCAGGGGTGGAGCACCACCTTGCCAAGGTGGGGGCCGCGGGTTCGAATCCCGTCTCGCGCTCTTTTTATTTTTAGCGGAAGCCTGATAAGATCAAGGTTTCCGCTATTTTTGCGTGTAAAATTATGTCCGTATCTTATTCTTATTCCGCCATTCCCTGGGAGACATGCCGTAGGTATGTTTAAAGGCACGGGAGAAGTGCAGCTGGTTGGGATAGCCTACGGCATTTCCGATGTCTCCGATAGTTAAATCCGTTAATTTCAAAAGCTCAGTGGCCTTTACCATACGGTAGTCCATAATAAATTCTTTTGGAGATTTTCCGATGGCGTCTTTGAAGATCCTGCCGAAGTAGCTGCGGTTCAGCCCGCAGGACTTGGCGATTCCTTCTACGGAAATATCGTTCTGAAAATTCTGTTCAATGTACGTAAGTGCTTCCTTAATATAAAAATCCCGTACCCGTCCTTCGCTGGAGAGTCTCATGGAAACAGAAGAGCGGGACATATAATCGATAAACAGATAGAGATGTCCGATCAGGTGAAAGGGAGACTCCTCTCCGTGCTCTGCCATATAGAGCATTTCTTTTTTCATTTCTTCACGAAGTTCTTTGGAGTGGGCGCGGTAAACCGGATTATCCAGGCTCAGCCCGGCCAGTTCTACGATTTCTTTGGCACGGAGCCCATCGAATTCTACCCATACATATTCCCAGGGAAGGTGCTGGTCGGCTATATAAGTGGTGATCTGCCGCGGAAAGATCATAAAACCCTGGCCGCTTTTGATCTGATAAGTCTGGGTCTCGCCTTTTGCGTTATCTGCCATTAATTTTCCTGTGCCGGAAAGCACAAAATGGAACAGATAGTGATTCCGGGAAGCCGGTCCGAAGGAATGGGCAGGCTCGCACTGTTCTTTTCCGAACTGATACAGTCCCAGGTCAACAAAGTTTTCATTGGGAAATACGTAAAATAAAAGATCACTCATATGCAGAATCCTCCTGAAGGGATATCAAGTGTTGTCAGACTGCAGCGCTGTGCCTGGAGTCCGGTCAATGTCCTTATCTATAAATATACCAAAATGCTACCCTATTTGGCAATATAAAGATAAAAGTCGCATAAAGACATAAAAAGCCCAATATACAGGTATTTATATGCGCATTATGGGATGTTATAATTGTTTCAGCAACTAAGAGATGTTAAAAAGGAGGGAGCTGAAACGATTATGAGAAGGAAAAATGCGATTAATGCTGTCCTGGCAGCGAGTCTGCTGGCAGCCGCCGTTCTTTCGGGGTGCAGTTCAGGAGGAAACAGTGGAGTAACGGAGATCGAGATCCTGCAGTACAAGCCGGAGGCTGCCACGTATTTCCAGAAGGTGGAAGATGAATTTAATGCGGCCCATGACAATATTCATCTGACCATCAGTTCACCCAACGACGCCAGCACGATCATGAGGACGCGGTTTGTCAGAGAGGATTATCCGGACATCATCGGAATAGGAGGAGATATTAACTATTCCTATTATGTGGACGCGGATATTCTGGCTGATGTTTCGGATTATGCCGGACTGGCGGATATCAATGAGGCTTACATTGATATTCTGGAAGGCCTGGAGATCGTACCCACAGAGGGCACATACGGTGTTCCTTATGTAGCCAACGCGGCAGGCATCCTGTATAACCGGGATATGTTTGAAGAGCACGGATGGGAGATCCCCCAGACCTGGGATGAGCTGATCAGCCTGTGCGGGGAGATTCAGGAAGAGGGAATTCTGCCTTTCTACTTTGGATTCCGTGATACCTGGACCTGCCTGGCTCCGTGGAATGCCCTGGCAGTATGCCTTGCACCCGCCGATACCTGTAAGCAGGTAAATGCAGGCGAGACCACATTTACTGCTGAATACCGGGAGACGGCGGAAAAATGTCTGGAACTGGTAAGCTACGGTCCCGATGATCCGTTTGCCTATGGCTATAATGATGCCTGCACCGCTTTTGCAAACGGGGATTCCGCCATGTATCCAATCGGAAGCTATGCAGTACCGCAGATTCTGTCTGTGAATCCGGATATGAACATTGACTCCTTCCCGCTTCCTGCAAGCAATGATACGGCAGAGAATACACTGAATTCCGGTGTGGACTTAATGTTCTGCGTGACGGCAGAATGTGAGAATAAGGAAGCTGCTTATGAAGTGCTGGATTTCCTCCTTGCAGATGAAAACATCCAGGCTTATATTGATGACCAGAATGCAGTTCCCTGTAAGACTGGTGAATTCAAACTGGCATCCCAGCTGGATGGTATGCTTCCGTTTATCGAATCGGGAAACATGACGGATTATCAGGATCACTATTATCCATCGGAGATGGCAGCAGATGCGCTGATCCAGACGTTCTTGATCAATCAGAATGTGGATGAGTTCCTTAATACTTTTGACACGAACTGGCAGAGATACAACAGAGACATCATCCGTCAGGTTCAGGAATACGAGGAAGCAAATAATACTGCTGAATAGGAAAGGAGCAGGGCAAAATGAAGAAATTAAATGACAGCAAACGGACATATATGCTGATCACCATACCGATCCTGGCACTGTTTGTCTGCTTTAACACGATACCGCTGATCCGCGGCGTCTTCTACAGCTTTACCAATTTCAAGGGTTTTGGATCTTACGACTGGGTGGGATTCCGGAATTATATCGATTTGTTTACCGACTCACGTATCGGAGGATCTTACCTGTTTACCATTAAACTGGCTATTACAGCTACCATCATCACCAATGTGGTCAGCCTGATCCTGGCGCTGGGGCTGAACAGCAGTATTAAAGGAAAAACCTTCCTGCGTGCAGCATATTTTATTCCCAACGTACTGGGCGCCCTGGTGGTAGGCTATATTTTCCAGTATTTCTTCACCTACATCCTCCCCGGGCTGGGAAACGCGCTGGGAATCGAAGCACTCAGTTCCAGTATGCTTTCCAACAGCAGCACAGCATGGTTTTCCATCGTGATCGTGTGTGCATGGCAGTCCATTGCAATGAATACGATCATTTACATATCTGGAATCCAGACCGTTCCCGAGGATGTGTATGAGGCGGGAGACCTGGATGGCGCTACTGGATGGAAAAAGTTCCGGCACCTGACTTTTCCGCTGATTATTCCGTTTTTTACCATCAACATGGTTCTGTGTGTGAAGAACTTCCTGATGGTATTCGATCAGATCGTGGCAATGACCAGCGGCGGTCCGGAGCAGAGTACCGAATCCATTTCCTATTTGATTTATAAGAATGGTCTGTCAGGCGGAAGTTTTGGCTATCAGAGCGCCAACGCGGTAGTATTCTTTATCGTAATTGTAGCGATTTCCGTGGCACAGATGACGATTTCAGGAAAGAAGGAGGAGCAGTTATAATGTATGAAAAAATGAAAGCAAAAGTAAACTGGCCTGTTACGATCCTGTTATTTATTGGTTTAATCACCGTGGCATTTCCCCTGTACATGACGATCGTGATTGCTTTTAAACAGCCGTCGGAAATGACCAACAGCATTTCGGGAATCCTTTCCCTGCCCAGCTCCTGGAGTCTGAGCAATTTTGCACAGGCCATGGAATTGACGGATTTCTGGCGCTCTCTGGGAACCAGTCTTATGGTAACCACTGTTACCGTAATCCTCAGCCTGCTGATTCATTCCCTGATGGGATATGCAGTGGGAAGAAATAAGGCCCACAGCAAATGGTATAATTTCGTTTATCTGTTTATTGTAAGCGGTATGTTTGTTCCCTTTGCCATCCTGATGATGCCTCTGGCAAAGCAGACGGCAGAGATGCATTTAGACAACTGGTTCGGCGTTATCCTGCTTTATGTGGTATTTTATATGCCCATGAACCTTCTTCTGTATTCCGGGTATCTGGTAAATATTCCGGTAGCCCTTGAGGAGGCGGCAAGAGTGGACGGCGCAACCACATGGCGGACGTTCTGGCGGATTATTTTCCCCATCATGAAGCCCATGCATGCTACAGTAGCGGTAATCACAGCGCTGGCAGTATGGAACGATGTTATGACGCCGTTAATTATCATGTCAGGAAAGGGAACCAATACGCTGCCTCTGGCACAGCTGACGTTCCAGACACAGTTCGGAACAAACTATAATCTGGCCTTTGCATCTTATTTGCTGGCGTTGATTCCCATCATTATCTTCTATGTACTCTGCCAGAAGCAGATCATCAATGGTGTGGTAAACGGCGCTGTAAAATAATTGAGATATGCCCTGGCAGCAGAATGATGAATCAGGAGGAAATAAATATGGGCATAGTATACGATGAAAAAAACAAAACCATTTCACTGCACACAAAAAACACGACGTATCAGATGCAGGTGGACCGGTACGGATTTCTGCTCCACCTGTACTATGGAAAACGCGCCGAAGGCTGCATGGATTACCTGCTGACCTATTATGACCGCGGATTTTCCGGCAATCCCTACGAGGCGGGCAGAGACAAAACCTACTCGATGGATGCCCTTCCCCAGGAGTTCCCTTCCCTGGGGACCGGGGATTACCGGACGCCGGCATGCATTATCCGGAATGCAGACGGTACCTTTTCCAGCGATTTCCGATACGAAAGCCATTCCATCAAAGAGGGCAAATACGCCCTGAAAGGGCTTCCGGCAGTTTATGCTGAAAGTCATGAGGCCCAGACGCTGGAAATACTCCTTACAGACCGGGCCACGGGAGTGCAGGCAGTGCTCCTTTACGGGGTGCTTCCTGAATTGGATATCATCACCAGAAGCCTTCGGATCATAAATGCCGGAAGCGGACAGATTGCCGTAAAAAAACTGGCTCCTGCATGTCTGGATATTGTGGGAGGAAAATATGACTTTATTACCTTTTACGGCCGTCACGCTATGGAGCGGAATTTCCAGAGGCTGCCCATAGGACATGGGATTTCAAAGATCGGAAGCCTCCGGGGGACTTCCAGCCATCAGTATAATCCGGCGGTAATTGCGGCGGACCATGAGACTACGGAAGATGCAGGGGCCTGCTACGGGATGGTCTTTGTATACAGCGGAGGATTCCAGAGTGAAGCGGGGATGGATCAGTACGGCCAGACAAGACTCCTTATGGGATTCAGCGAAGAGCAGTTTTCTTATCCTTTGAATCCGGGAGAAGCGCTTCAGGCTCCGGAGGTTATTCTCAGCTATTCGTTCCAGGGACTGGGACAGCTGTCCCAGAATTTCCATCGCTGCATCCGGACCCATCTTTGCCGGGGAAAATATAAAGAAGCCGTGCGGCCGGTGCTGCTGAACAGCTGGGAGGCATCTTATTTTGACTTTACCGGCGACTCCCTTCTTAAGCTGGCCAAACAGGCGGCAGACCTGGGAATCGAAATGTTTGTTATGGATGACGGGTGGTTTGGAAAGAGAGACAGCGAGACAAGAGGTCTTGGAGACTGGAAGGTCAATGAAGAAAAGCTTGGCTGTACATTAGGGGAGCTGATCCGCCGCATCAATGACATGGGCCTGAAGTTCGGCATCTGGATCGAGCCGGAGATGGTCAATGAAGACAGTGATCTGTACCGGTCTCACCCGGACTGGGTTCTTGCCATACCGGGAAGGCGGCCGAATCGTTCGCGGCACCAGCTTGTCCTTGATTTTTCAAGGAAAGAAGTGGTGGATTCCATTTACCAGCGGATCTGCAGCGTGCTGGATCAGGGAAATGTAGAGTATATTAAGTGGGATATGAACCGCAGCCTTGCCGATATCTATTCATCGGCGGCTGACTGCCAGGGGAGGGTTCTCCATGATTATGTGCTGGGCCTTTATGATTTCCTGGAAAGGATTGTGGAGCGGTATCCGCATATTCTGATTGAGGGCTGCAGCGGCGGAGGCGGACGGTTTGATGCCGGAATGCTTTATTATACCCCGCAGATCTGGTGCAGCGACAATACGGATCCCATTGACCGTCTGGAGATCCAGTACGGGACATCCTTTATCTATCCTGTTTCTTCTGTGGGTGCTCACGTATCGGCCTCGCCCAATCACCAGACCGGAAGGTGTACGCCTTTAAAGACCCGAGGTACAGTGGCTTCTGCAGGAACCTTTGGCTATGAACTGAATCTGGATAAGATCAGTGAAGAAGAGAAGGATGAGATCCGGAAACAGATTGCAGAGTATAAGCAGAATGCTTCGCTGGTACAGAACGGCCTTTATTTCCGCCTGACCAATCCGCAGACAGAAAATACAGGCGCATGGGAATTCGTGTCGGAAGACCGGAGAGAAGCCCTTGTGCAGGCGGTCAGCATCAGGCAGCACGGAAATATGACGGTAGATTATATTAAGATAAAGGGATTAAAAGAAAATGCCATGTACCGTGAGACCGGAAGCGGGAAGCTGTTTAACAGCACTGCTCTCAGGGAAGCAGGCTTCCCCATGCCTGCAGAGTTTGGAGAATACCGGGCATATCAGTGGCATTTCATACTGGAAGATGACGGCGCCAGATAGGCGCCGTCATTTTTGATATGGTAAAGAAAATTATTTTTTCTGAGAGGCCGCCGGGGATGGTGAGGACAGCTTTCTTCCGGCCTTTTTTACAAAGTATACACAGTAGGGAACTTCCACTAACAGCATAACGCTCCATCCGATGGCGCAGGCGATTGCCACGCCGTTCATCCCAACCCGGGGAACTAGGATATAGACGAAAATAACCCGGAGGGAAGTCTGGATAAAGGTTCCCAAAAGCGTAATGCTCATATTTCCCATGCCGCGAAAGAATCCCTGGAAGCCGTTGGTGAAGCCGGGAAAGATATAAAATACAGCCATCAGGCTTAAATAGCTGCAGCCAAGGGCCACCACCTGCTGGTCTGCTTCCGTAACGAACAGCTGCATGAAGGGGCGTTTAAAGATCCAGGTCACAGCGCAGATCAGGATCCAGTAACAGAATTCCAGCGTCAGTCCCACCCGGAAACCCTGGAGAATCCGTTCATGTTTTCCGGCGCCGCGGTTCTGTGCGGTGAAGGTGGTGATGCCGTGGGAAATGCTCTGCTCCGGCAGGCAGGCGTAATCATCAATCCGGTTTACTGCGTTAAAGCTTGCCATAGCATCGATTCCCATGGTATTTACCGCTCCCTGAATCAGAAGCTTTCCTACCGGCTGGCAGGCCTGCTGCAGGGCGGTGATGCTGCCGTAGCGGATCGTCTGTTTTAACAGCCTGCGGTCCATGGCAAATTCATGGAAACCAAGCTGCAGAAGGGGAATTTTCCGGTATACATACGTGATGCACAGGATGGCGGAAGTAGCTTCTGCGATCACTGTAGTGACGGCAGAACAGATGATTCCCAGACCGAAATACCCGATAAAAATAATATCCAGCACACCGTTAAGTACAGAGGAAAACATTAAAAAGGTCAGAGGTGTTTTTGAATCGCCTACGCTTTTTAAGGCAGCGGAAAGGGCGTTGTAGAAAAAGGTAAAGGGCGCGCCCAGGAAGATGATGCGCAGGTACAGGCTGGTAATACCCAGGATTTCCTCCGGCACCTGCAGTGCTTTTAAAAGCGCAGAAGAAAAGATCACTCCCAAAATCACCACCAGGATCGAGAAATACAGTCCGAAGATGGAAGTTGTGGCCATTTCCTTTTTCAAATGGTCATAATCTTCTGCTCCGAAAAATTCGCTCATGATCACGGAAGCACCGATACAGATGCCGGATATGCCAAGGATGATAATATTCATTACCGGACTGGCAGTTCCTACTGCCGCCAGGGCGTCTTTTCCGATGAAACGCCCCACAATGATGGAGTCTACTGCATTGTAAGTCAGCTGAAACAAATTCCCCAGAATCAGGGGAATGGAATAGGAGATAATGTGACGGGGAATGCTTCCCTCGGTCATATGTACGGCCGCCATGATACTGCCTCCTTTATCACTTTGCTCCCTATTATAATACAGGTGCGGAAATTGCACAATCTTCTCTTTTACAAAAGGGAAAATGCCTTGACAAAGCCAGGCATTCTGTGTAATGTATTTGTGGCAGCGGGCGGCGCTTAGCCTGCTTTTGGTAAAACATACTTGAAGACAGATAAAAGGAGAGAGAAGAATGGCAGAGATGAAGATTACAGATTCAATCCGTTACATTGGTGCAGATGATACGGAAATTGATTTGTTTGAGAATCAGTACCCCGTCCCCAATGGTGTTTCCTATAATTCCTATGTGATCCTGGATGAAAAGATCGCAGTGATGGATACGGCAGATCATCGGGTGACGGATCAGTGGCTGGGAAATCTGGAGCGGGAGCTGGACGGAAGAACTCCAGATTATCTGGTGATATCTCATATGGAGCCGGATCATGCCGGAAGCATCCAGATTCTGGCCCAGAAGTATCCGGAGATGAAACTGGTGGGAAATGCAAAGACGTTCCCCATGATCGGACAGTTTTTTACCGTCCCCGGACTGGAAGAGAGGAAGGTAGTTGTAAAGGAAGGCGATAGCCTGAGCCTGGGAAGCCATACCCTTCATTTTTATATGGCTCCTATGGTGCACTGGCCGGAGGTTATGGTGACTTATGAATCTTCTGAGAAAGTTTTGTTTTCTGCAGATGGATTTGGTACCTTCGGAGCGATTTCACGGAACGAAGAGTGGATTGCCGAAGCCAGACGCTACTATATTAATATTGTTGGAAAATACGGCATGCCGGTGCAGACGCTTCTTAAGAAAGCGGCAGGACTGGATATTGCCGTGATCTGTCCTCTCCACGGACCGGTATTAAAGGAGAATCTGGGATATTACATTGAGAAATATGACATCTGGAGCAGCTATCGTCCGGAGGAAGAGGGTGTTGTGATCGCCTGTGCTTCCATCTACGGAAATACGGCAAAGGCAGCCCGCCGACTGGAAGAGATCCTGAAGGAAAAGGGCGTAAAGAATGTCGTTTATTATGATGTGTGCCGCACGGATGTGGCAGAGCTGGTGGAGGCGGCTTTCCGGTATGATAAGATGGTTCTGGCAGCTGCATCTTATGACGGAGGCGTGTTCCCGCCCATGGAGAATTTCCTGCATCATTTAAAGGCAAAAACCTACCAGAACCGGAAAGTGGCTCTGATGGAGAATGGTTCCTGGGGCCCCACAGCCAATAAGACCATGCGTGGGGTTCTGGAAGGCATGAAGAATGTGACGATCTGCGAAAATACAGTTACGATTCGTTCTGTCATGAATGAAAGCACGGAAGCGGCGCTGGAAGCTATGGCAGAAGAACTCTGCAGTTAAAAACATTCGGTAAAAAATCCCGTCCAGGTATTTGAAAAACCATAGGTTTTCTTATTCCTGAGCGGGATTTTCCTGTTTTTTTCCGGGAGTATACCGGATGATGTCCTCCGGCCCGCACTGCAGCAGGTCACAGAGATAATCAAGGGTGCTGATGTTGATGTTGCGGCCCTGCTTAAGACTGTCCAGGGTGCCTTTGGAGAAGCCGTAAGTGTTAACCAGATAATATGTAGTGATACGTTTTCGTTTCAGCGTGGCGAAAAATGGTTCGTAGGTGATCATAAAACCCGGACTCCTCCTTTCTCTTCTGCATATTTATAGAATAACAAGGAGAACAGATCAGCCACAATCCCTAGATACCGGGTATAAAAAACCGGGATTAGAAATCTCTGCAGAGGCATCCGAAAGTACAGTGAAAATTTGTTTCCAGAGGGAATTTGCCTTGTAATCTCCATGTATTTGTACTATAATGGGAAAGATAAGCATAAGGCCGAATGGTAATTCTGGCCTGCGGGAGGAAAGAATATGAAGTTTGCAAAAAGAATGGATCAGTTTGGAGAGGGGATTTTTTCCAGACTGCTGGAGATAAAAAAACAGAGACTGGAGAAAGGGGAACCGGTAATTGATTTAAGTGTGGGAACACCGAATATCCCTCCGGCAGAACATATCCGGAAGGCGCTGTGCGAAGCGGCTTCCGATGAGAAAAATTATATTTATGCAATTAATGATCAGACGGAACTGCTGGAAGCGGTGGCCGGATGGTATGACAGAAGATACGGCGTGGAGTTGGATCCCCAGAAAGAGATCTGTTCTTTGTTAGGATCTCAGGAGGGACTGGCTCACATCGCTCTTTCCATCGTGGATGAGGGAGATCTTGTGCTGGTTCCGGATCCCTGTTATCCGGTATTTTCAGACGGCCCCATGATTGCCGGGGCCAAACTTTTTTACATGCCTCAGAAGAAGGAGAACGGCTATATTATCCAGCTTCAGGAAATCCCGGAGGATGTGGCAAGAAAAGCGAAATTCATGATCGTGTCCTATCCCAATAACCCGACTACGGTGATGGCGCCGGACAGCTTTTATGAAGAACTGATCGCTTTTGCCAGGAAATACGATATTATCGTTCTTCATGATAACGCCTACAGCGAACTGGTGTTTGACGGCAGGCGGGGAGGAAGTTTTCTTCGTTATCCCGGCGCAAAGGATGTGGGCGTAGAATTTAATTCCCTGTCAAAAACCTATGGACTTGCCGGCGCCAGGATCGGATTCTGTGTGGGAAATGAGCAGGTGGTATCGCACCTGAAAACACTGAAATCCAATATGGATTACGGCATGTTTATCCCGGTGCAGAAGGCGGCCGTTGCCGCAATATCCGGAGATCAGTCTTGTGTGGAAGTCACCAGAAAAGCTTATGAAAAACGGCGCGATGTACTTTGTGACGGTTTTTCCTCCATCGGATGGAAGATGGAGAAGCCGGAGGCCACCATGTTTGTCTGGGCACGGATCCCGGAAAATTACGATTCATCGGAGCGCTTTGCCATGGATCTGGTGGAGAAGGCCGGCGTTATGGTGACGCCGGGAAGCGCTTTCGGACCTTCCGGAGAAGGGCATGTCCGTCTGGCTCTGGTACAGGATGAGCCGGTGTTAAATCAGGCAGTGGAAGCTGTAAAAATAAGCGGAATCCTTAAGACACAGGAGGCCTTATGACGGAAAAACCATCCATATGGGCAGGCTTAAGCCTGGAGCCGGCGCATATCTGGCATATTTTGCTTGCAGTTTGGATTCTTGTAATGTTCGGTCATTCCATGACGCCGGCGGATTTATCCTCTAAGGAAAGCGGCAGCGTTTTGGCATTCCTTTGCAGCATGCTGGAAGGCGCCGGTATCGGCAGCAGCTGGCTTACAGAACATCTGGTGAGAAAGACGGCACATTTTTGTGAATACGGCGTGTTTGGACTTCTTCTTATGAAGAACTTTTATCTGCTTCAGGGAAGAAGGGGCCGGGGATACCGGCAGAGCCTGACGGCCAGATTCTGCCCGCTGGTGCTGGCGGTTCTGGCCGTGCCTTTTCTGGATGAGACGATTCAGAGCTTTTCACCGGGCCGTTCACCGCAGATTGGCGATGTATGGCTGGATATGGCGGGGGCCTGCTGCGGTCTTTTGGCTGCGGCTGTGCTGAAAAGACTTTGGGGATCTTATGGGCATTCCAGAAGAAGACGGAGACGCTTTCGGTGACCGGCGCTGTTTTTCCGGGCGCCAGGGCGGAGGCGGGAAAGGATAAGATAAGTGAAAGGTCAGAGCAATTATCTGTTCCGCATTCAATATGATGGGACGCGGTATGAAGGCTGGCAGAAGCAGAAAAATACAGATCGAACCATTCAGGGAAAGTTAGAGCGGGTTTTGGAGGAATTCTGCGGCTTCCCTACAGAAGTGTGCGGTTCCGGGCGCACAGATGCAGGCGTGCATGCGCTGGGGCAGATGGCCAGTGTGCGGCTGCCGGAAGGAACGGATCCGGAAGAAATAATGAAGTATGCAAATCATTATCTTCCGGAAGATATCCGGATTCTTGCGGTTTCTCAGGTCCCGGACCGGTTCCATGCCAGACTTTCCGCAGTATGGAAAACCTATTGTTATCATATTGACACCGGGAGTAAAAAGGACGTATTTGAGAGAAAATATACCTATGGATTTCCTTTTTCGCTGGATGTGGAAAAGATGCGGCAGGCGGCGCGTCTTCTGGAAGGAACCCATGATTTTAAAAGTTTCTGCGGCAATAAAAAGATGAAAAAGTCCACCGTGCGGACCATCTGGCAGATACACATTTCCAGGGAGGGGACGAAGATTGCCATTTCCTATACGGGAGATGGATTCCTTCAGTATATGGTTCGGATTCTGACCGGCACCCTGCTGGAGATCGGCCTTGGAAAACGCAGCCCGGAATCGGTAACCGAGATTCTTTATGCGCGGGAACGGGGAGCGGCAGGCTTTACAGCCCCTCCGGAAGGGCTGTTTTTAGTATCTGTGGGATATTCGCTGCCGGAATTCCGTCAGGATCAGCAGAGCGGGCCCATCGGAGGGGAACGTTAGCCCGGGGCAGGGCAGTTGGAGGAAATTATGACAGATTTTTTGGTGAAATTATGGATACCGGACTGGGAAAATACGGAAGATCCCCAGGTCCGGACACGGTATGGAATGCTTTCCGGCATTGTAGGTATTGTATGCAACCTGATGCTGTTTGCGGCAAAAATTTCCATTGGCCTGCTGGTCAACAGTATTTCCGTCATGGCAGATGCTTTCAATAATCTGTCCGATGCAGCCTCTTCGATCATTGGGTTCGTGGGGGCCAGGATGGCGGGGAAACCTGCTGATGATGACCACCCTTTTGGCCATGGAAGAATTGAATATATATCTGCCTTTATTGTAGCCTTCCTGGTGATCCAGGTGGGATTTTCGCTTTTTAAGACATCTGTGGGGAAGATCCTCCATCCGGAAGAGATGAGTTTTCAGGCGGTATCCGTGGTGATCCTCCTTTTGTCTGTGGCGGTAAAGCTGTGGATGGGCATGTTTAATAAAAAGCTGGGAAACCGCATCCATTCTTCTGTGATGCTGGCAACTTCTGCCGATTCGCTGGGAGATGTGGGTGCCACAGCGGCTACCATTCTGTCTCTTCTGGTATTTGGAACCATGGGATGGAACATCGACGGAATCGTGGGACTGCTGGTTTCTCTGGCAGTTATGATTGCCGGAATTAATATTGCAAAAGAAACTCTGGAGCCTTTAATCGGAGCGCCCATTGATCACAGCCTGTATATGGAAATCAGTAATTATGTAGAAAGTTTTGACGGAATCGTGGGAACCCATGACCTGATCATACATAATTACGGGCCGTCCAGAAGCATGGCTTCTATCCATGCGGAGGTGCCCAATGATGTGGATATTCAGGTTTCCCATGAGATTGTGGACCGGATCGAGCAGGAAGCTTATAAACGCTTCCACATTTCCCTGGTTATCCATATGGATCCGGTGGAGACGAAAAATCAGAAATATCTGGAAAAGAAAGAGATGCTGGGGAAGGTGCTGGCGGAAGTGGATTCTCGTCTGGAGTTCCATGATTTCCGTATGGTAGACGGTGTGGAGCGGATCAATCTGATTTTTGATCTGGTGGTTCCAAGAGATTATAAATACAGCCAGTATGACCAGCTCAGAGAGCGGATTAACCGTCTTGTACAGGAAAAGGACAGCAGGTGCCGCTGTGTCATGACCATAGAGAACAGCTATTGTGAGAGTGCTGCTGCCGAATAGGCAGTGTGGAATCGGGAATGCCGGATGCGCCAGGAGATTTTCGCACAGAGCATCAAAGGGATGCGGAAATATTTTGCCGTGAAATGCAATAAGTTTTGTATTTCCTGCATTAACTAAGTAGGGAAAGGAATTCCAATCCATGTTATCTTTGGATGCCTTAAACATTTCCGAGCCTGCGGAGCAGTCAGTGGACGAGGAACTGCTGCGCCGGGTAGGTGAAGGAAGTCAGGAAGCTTTTAAGCAGTTATATGAGAAAACAGACAGAACTTTATATGGATATATCTTATCGATTCTCAGGAATCCCCACGATGCCGAAGAGGTTATGCAGGAAACCTACATGAAGATATGGACTTCCGCTGCAGGATATCAGTCCCAGGGCAAACCCCTGGCCTGGATATTTACCATTGCCAGAAATCTTTGCTATATGAAGTTCCGGGAGCAGAAGCACCAGTCTGATGTAGAACTTGACCAGTTAAATGGAACAGAGGCCGGTGAATTCTGCCCGCAGATCGAGAATGCGGCGGATAAGCTGGTTTTAAAGGCTGCGCTGGAAGCATTAAAGGAAGAGGAGAGGCAGATTGTACTCCTTAAAAATTCTTCCGGCCTTAAGCACAGAGAGATTGCTGAAGCGCTGGGTATGCCCCTGGCTACTGTTTTGTCCAAATATAACCGCGCAATGAAAAAGCTGGAACAATATTTAAGAGAGGAGTGAAGCACGTGGAGCACAGGGAAAAACAGAATACTGTTTTTACGCAGCAGGACATCGAAAAGCATCTGCAGTCTGCTCTGGCGGCAGCAACTCCGGATGTGTGGTCTAAGCTGGACCTTTCGGCTGTACAGGAGAGGCCGGCAAAAAGCGGGGAGAAGAACGGCAGGAAGATTTCTGCATTCCGCCGGCGGTTTGGCGGTCTGTGCGCGGCTGCATGCGTCTGCCTGACAGTGATGGGCGGAGGATACTATCACTACGAGTATGTGCAGGTGGTTTCAGAGGTGGGGATAGACGTAAATCCCAGTTTGAAACTTTTGCTGAACCGAAAGGATCGGGTTACTGAGGTGCAGGGACTGAATGAGGACGGTCAGGCCCTGCTTGCGGACACCAATTTAAAGGGAAATACGGTGGAAGACGCGGTGGATCAGGTCATGTCTTCTCTGGTGGATCAGGGATATTTAAATGCCGATGGCGCAAAGAACGCAGTTCTGGTATCCGTTTCCGGCAGGAACCAGAAAAAGGCAGAGGCAGTGAAAACGGAAGTTTCCGCCAACGTAGAAAAGACTTTGACGGAAAAGCAGGTAAATGCCGTAGTCTATGACCAGACGATCCAGGTGACGGATGAACTGAAGGAACTGGCTGAAACTTATCAGGTTTCTCCGGGAAAAGCGGAGTTTGTGGGGCTGCTGGTAAATGAAAACGATACGTTAAACTCCGACACCCAGAGTTCTTATGAGCGGATGATTGGACAGACCATGGAAGAGCTGACCCAGGAGATTCAGGAGAACGAATATTATGTAAGTTCCAAAGTAACGATCATTAAAGCAGAGCCGGTTTCCAAACAGGAAGAGAGAGAACTGGCCGGCCGGGACCGGGATGAAAAGCGGGACCGGCAGGAAAATTCTGCAGATAAGGAAGTTCCTGCAGATAAGGAAGCGGCAGTTTCTGTGGAGACGGATCATGAGAATGGGGCAGAGGTTTCAGAGAGCGCCGGTGAGAGTGCGCCGGCAGAGGAAACAACCGGTCAGGATACAGAGCAGATTGATCTTGCGGCTGCACCGCAGGAATCCTCCAGGGAAAATCTGGATGAAGCTGTAATGGAGCCGGCTGACGTCCCCCAAGAGACAGAACCCCGGGAAGAAGAGGTTTTCACTTCATGGGAGCCTGAAGAAGAAGCGGATCTCCAGGAACCTGCGGAATCGGCAGAACAGAAGGAGCCGGAAGAGACCGGTTTGCCTGAAGCAAAAGAGGAAAAGGACCAGGCAGAAACCGAATCTGAGTCTCAAGAGGAAGTGTGCGTTCCTGCAGATGGGACTGCCACGCCTGCGGATGCAGCCTCAAAAGAGGATTCGGAGAATAGCCGGGAGGATGAAAGCGGCGCAGAAGAAAGCATTCCGGAAGATGAGAAAGATCCAGAACTCCCTGGTGAAGAGGCTGCGGTTTCAGAGGCAGAGCCGGAAAAGGACACGGATAGAGAGCAGGAGCCGGAGGAGAGTGTTTCCGATCCCTCTAAAGAGGAGATTTCCGATTCAGAATCCGACGCTGACCCAGGATCCGATTCGACCAATGATGAGGAAGCTCTGGATATGACTAATAATGAGGAAGTTTTGGATGTGATCAGGGATGCGGAGACTGTTCCGGAGAAGGAGCCGGAAGAAGGTGTGGAATCGGATGATGAAAGCGTTCCAACGGATTCCGTCACGGTTGATGCCAAAGAGGAGACATCCCAAAATAGCGTAGAGATTATTCCCAGCCTGGAGAAGGAACCGGATCTGTTTGGGCCTGGTGATGCCATCAAATATTCACAGACCGGCATTCAGATTACCCAGAATGGAACGCAGATCATTTTCGAGCCCAAGGAAGAAACAGAAGAGAAGAAAACAGTATACGCATCGGATTATCTCAGCGGGCGGGAGCGTCAGCTGATCCGCAAAGGACCGGGAATGTATCCGGATGCCTGGTCGGAAGGGGTTCCCGAAGAGATGCTTCAGCCGGAGATTCAGGAGTATCTGGGTGTCCGCGGTGTTCTGCAGCAGGATATGCTCATAAGCGGGGAGATTCTTATTCCTGCCGTATACAGACAGAACAGCGGAGCTGTTTCCATAATAAAAATGAAATAATGCAGGAAACAGGACGAAATGTCCTGTTTTTTGCTTTACTGCAATTTTATTGCATAAAAGGTAAAAAAGTACTTGACCAAAATGTCCTGATGTTGTATAATGTCATCGTTGTGCTGATGGGCTATCGCCAAATGGTAAGGCAACGGACTCTGACTCCGTCATTGTGAAGGTTCGAATCCTTCTAGCCCAGTTTTTTATTTGAGAGCTTTCCGGAAGAGGGAAGCTCTTTTTGTTTCACAGAAAGCTGCAATGCGCGGGATGACGCTGTGCGCTGAAAATGGTAATGTGTGGAATGACTCTAATGACAGAAAAAGGAAGGAGATGCGGAAATATGATGGATTCGGGGAAAAGGGGAATTCTGGAGGTGTGCTGCGGGAGCTTTGAGGATGCAGTGAATGCCTGGAAGGCAGGGGCCAGGCGGGTGGAGTTAAATTCTGCCCTTCATCTGGGGGGACTGACGCCGTCAGCATCATGTCTGGACCTGGTAAAAAAACATACCGGTCTCCAGGTGATCTGCATGGTAAGACCAAGAGGAGCGGGATTTTGCTACACCGCCCTGCAGCGGGAGCAGATGTTTGCGGAAGCGAAAGAGCTTTTGGAACATGGGTGTGACGGTCTTGCATTTGGATTCCTTACGGAGACTGGCAAGATTGATGAGGAAAATACGGGACGCATGACGGAGCTGATTCACCGGTACGGAAAAAAAGCAGTGTTTCACCGGGCGTTTGATTGTGTCAAAGATCCTTATGCTGCAGCAGAAGGGCTGATTATCCTTAAGACCGATCGGATCCTTACCAGCGGACTGGAAGAAAAAGCCTGGGACGGAATCCCGGTGATCGGCAGCCTGCAGAAGCGTTTCGGGGATCGGATTGAGATCCTGGCCGGAAGCGGGATCAATGCTTCCAATGCCCTGGAGATTATGGAGCAGACGGGAATCTCTCAGGTACATTCTTCCTGCCGGGCATGGATGGAGGATCCGACAACCACGGGAGGAAAGGTAAGCTATTCTTTCGGATCAGGAATCTGGAAAGACGCCTATGACTTTGTCAGCGGCGATCTGGTAAAAGAAATGGTTGAACTGGGCTTATAACGGCATTCTGCGTCTTTTAATTGCCTTGCCTTCCTTTCCAAAGTATTCTATAATAAGGGGCACAGAAAATTTTAGGGACATGAGAGGAAAAGAAAAATGAATACCTTAAAGAAATTTATCCGATATTACCGGCCGTACCAGGCGGTGTTTTATCTGGACCTGATATGTGCGGCGGTAATCAGTGTGATTGATTTGGCTTATCCCCAAATCCTGCGCACATTGACCAGAACTCTGTTTCGTGAGGAAGCCGGCCGTGTGCTTCAGGCGCTTCTCCCCATTGCTCTGGGTATGCTTGTGATGTATGCCGTTCAGGCTTTCTGCAAGTATTACGTAAGCTATCAGGGACATATGATGGGAGCTCACATGGAACGGGATATGCGGCAGCAGCTGTTTGACCATTATGAGAAGCTGTCCTTTTCGTATTATGACAATAATAATTCCGGGCAGATGATGAGCAAGCTGGTATCGGACCTGTTTGATATTGCGGAATTTGCTCATCACGGTCCGGAGAATCTGTTTATCTCCCTGATTAAGATCATCGGATCATTTATCTGCCTGTTTATGATTAACGCCAGGCTGGCGGTGCCGCTTATGGTCCTTGTATTGTTCATGATCTTTTTCTCAGCCAGGCAGAATGCCAGGATGCAGGAAACCTTCATGGATAACCGGAGAAAGATCGGCGATGTAAATGCCAGCCTTCAGGACACCCTGGCAGGCATCCGGGTGGTGCAGTCCTTTGCGAATGAAGAGGTAGAAAGAAAAAAATTCCGCAAAAGCAATGAAAGCTTTCTCCAGTCTAAAAACAACAATTATCGCTGCATGGGAACTTTCATGGGCGGGAATCTGTTTTTCCAGGGAATGATGTACCTGGTGACGGTGGTGTACGGAGGATGGCTGATTGCACAGGGACAGATGGCGGCAGATGACCTTGCCATGTATGCTCTGTATATCGGTATTTTTATCAGCCCCATCCAGATTCTGGTTGAACTGGCTGAGATGATGCAGAAAGGACTTTCCGGATTTAAGCGTTTCCTGGCTGTGATCGAGACGGAGCCGCAGATTGTGGATGCGCCGGATGCTCAGGAACTAAAGGATGTGAAAGGGCATGTGGTGTATGAGGATGTAAGCTTCCGCTACAGCCAGGAGGAAGAAGTATTAAACCATGTTTCCTTTGAGATTCCTGCAGGACGTTCTGTGGCTCTGGTGGGCCCCTCCGGCGGCGGAAAGACCACCATCTGTTCTTTGCTTCCGCGATTTTATGATGTGACAGGCGGCAGGATTACCATTGATGGGAAGGACGTCAGCCATGTGACCTTAAAGAGCCTGCGGAGCATGATCGGCATCGTGCAGCAGGATGTATATCTGTTTTGCGGTACAGTAAAGGATAATATTGCTTACGGAAAGCCGGGGGCTTCCATGGAGGAGATCATGGAGGCTGCCAGAAAAGCCAATATTCATGATTTTATTATGAGTCTGCCCGACGGATACGATACTTTTGTGGGAGAGCGGGGAACCCGTCTTTCCGGAGGACAGAAACAGCGTATATCCATTGCCAGAGTATTCTTAAAAAATCCTCCCATCCTGATCCTGGATGAGGCAACATCGGCTCTGGATAATGAAAGCGAGCGGCATATCCAGCAGAGCCTTGAAAAGCTTTCAAAGAACCGGACTACCATTACCATCGCTCATCGTCTTTCTACTATCCGCAATGCAGACGAGATCATTGTAATCAATAATGAAGGAATTGCAGAGAGAGGAAACCATAAGGAATTGATGGAAAAAGGCGGAATCTATGCCCATTACTATAAGATGCAGTTTGAAGGGCTGGAAACAGCAGAAGACATGAAGTAATACAGCTGCCCGCCCTGTGGTTTTGCCCAGGGCGGGTCATCTTCCTGAACGGTTACATACAACAATGTAATAACCCTGCGATTTCTTCCTCTCTTTCTTGACAGATAATATGAACACTGATATGATTAATAATATAAGCAACTGCAAATGCCATGACCGCCAGCGGCGGACAGCCGGCTTCAAAACAGCAGCAGGAATGTGCGGAGAATGAGAAGGTACGGAGGATGAGGAAAAGTATGGGAAAACAGCTGGACAAAAAGATATATGATAATTTTGTGATGATTTTAAAGGATGAACTGGTTCCGGCGCTGGGGTGTACAGAACCCATTGCTATTGCTTACGCAGCAGCCAAGGCACGGGAAGTGCTTGGACAGATGCCGGAGTCCATGGAAATGTGCTGCAGCGGAAATATCATTAAGAATGTAATGGGAGTTACGGTGCCCAATTCCAACGGCCTGCGTGGAATCGATGTGGCGGCTACTCTTGGCGTAGTGGGCGGAGATGCTTCCAGGGAACTGGAAGTTCTGGAGAGCGTAACCCCGGAGGATGTGGAGCGGACCAAAGAACTGGTAAAGAACGGATTCTGCCGCTGTACCCTTCAGGAAGGCGTTGAGAATCTTTATATTGTGGCGAAAGTGTTCGGCTCGGGACACAGTTCGGAAGTAACGATCATTAACCGTCATACACTGATTACCAAAATTGTTCGTGACGGGGAGATCATTTACGAGCATAAGATCAGCGACAGTGCTTTGGAAAAGGGAGATAAATCCCTTCTGAATGTAAGAGATATTCTGACTTTTGCAGATACGGTGGCCTTGGAAGATATAGAAGAAGTGATTGGAGATCAGATCGAAAAGAATACAGCCATCAGTCAGGAAGGGGTGATCCATCCTTACGGAGCACAGATTGGACGGACCCTTCTGGATGTTTTTGGCAACGATGTGCGGACCAGGGCACGGGCCAAGGCTGCAGCCGGATCAGATGCCAGAATGGGAGGCTGTGCTCTTCCGGTTGTTATTAATTCCGGAAGCGGAAACCAGGGTATGACTGTCAGTCTGCCGGTAATCGAATATGCCAAAGAATACAATGCCACAAAAGATCAGCTGTACCGTGCGCTGGTGGTGGCAAATCTCATTTCCATACATCAGAAGAAATACATCGGAAGCCTTTCTGCTTACTGCGGGGCTGTCAGCGCTGCCTGCGGAGCTGGAGCTGCCATTACCTATCTTCGGGGCGGCACTTACGAAGAAGTGGGTCTGACCATTATCAATACCATCGGAAATGTAGGAGGCATTGTCTGCGACGGTGCAAAGTCTTCCTGTGCGGCAAAGATTGCTTCGGCAGTAGACGCTGCTATCCTGGCTCATTATATGGCCATGAAGCATGTATCCTTCCAGCCTGGTGAGGGAATTATTCAGGAAGATCTGGAAGACACCATAAAGAGCATGGGATATATCGGCCGTGTGGGAATGAAGCGGACAGATACGGAAATTCTGAATATTATGATTGATCGGGTGGACGTTCATCAGCTGTAATCAGCTGTCCGCCAGGCAAGAAAGATAAGAACACAGAAAATGTAAAACAAAAGGGGCTGGAAAAGTCAAGAACTTTTCAGCCCCTTTTCAATTACTCAACCCAGACACCGGTAGCATCTACATAATACATGCCGTCAATAATGGTGTCTTTCTGAAGTGCGCCGCTGGCATCGAAATAATACCACTCGGTCTGAATCTGCTTCCATCCGGTTACCATATAGCCTTTTCCGGTAAAATAATAAGTATTTCCGTATTCATCGGTCCAGAAGGTGTCACGCAGATAACCGCCGTCATCAGTCTGGTACCACCAGCCTACGGAATCCAGCTGCCATGATCCTGCATAGCTGGTCAGGGCTCCTCCTGCCGTCATGGCTGCTGCCATGCCCAGGGCAGCTAATGTTCTCACAAACTTTTTCATAGCCTCTCCTTTCTGATAATTCACCGTGTAAAATGAATTTCTATAATAAGTTTAGGCTGAAAACTGAAAATTGTCAAGCTACATGCAGCCGAAATCTTTCAGATCAAGTTCCAGATAATGAAGTGCTTCGCTGATGTTTTTTTGACGGATACAGGAGAGAATCTGTTTGTGGTAACGCATGTCCATGGGATTATATAGATTGTTCCATCGATTCCAGTAAACCTGCGCATAGGCCCGCTTCAGAATGTCCATAGAGCGCTGCAGCTCCTGGCAGGCATATTCGTTCCCTGCACAGGAAAGAAGTTTCAGATGAAAATGGGTATTATGCTCCCAGTGAACCCACAGGTCATCGGAAGTCTCATTGCAGAGATCGTCCAGCCGTGCAAGTTCGTCCAGCTGTTCTTCGCTGATACGCTGATAGCAATCTTTCAGGAAACCGCCTTCCAGATGAAACCGGTAGCGCAGAATAAAAGCGGCGTCCTCACTGGTAAGACGCACAACTTCATAGCCGTATCGGGGGATGTTATGTAAGACACCTTCGTTGCATAAAGAAAGGAGGGCCTCGCGGATCGGAGCCTTACTGAAGCCGAATTTTTCCACCAGTTCCTGTTCATTTATGATTTGATTTGCCTTGTATTCTCCTCGTATGATTCCGTCAAGGGTTTCCTGGTATACGATTGATTTTAAGCTGTTTTTTTGTTTCATAATTATTCTCCATCCTTTGTCTTGACTAATCATAGCAAAAAAAGGGAGGAAAGTAAAGGTATATGCCCACATCTTTACTGGACAATCACCGATGAATCGTATATAATTGTACTGATTTTAAGCAGTCTGGAGGGAAGGGAATGTATCAGTTTGAAAGTCGTATCCGCTACAGCGAAACGGGGGAAGACGGCTGCCTGACATTAACCGGGATGATTAATTACCTGCAGGACTGCAGTATCTTCCAGTCAGAAGACATGGGGGTGGGCGTAAACTATCTGGACGAAGTGTGCAAGGCATGGATGCTGTCTGCATGGCGGATCCGGATTATGCGCTATCCCAGACAGGGCGAGCGTGTTGCGATCGGTACCTGGCACTACGGACAGAAGGGGATTTACGGATACCGCAATTTCATTATGGAAGATGCAGGCGGAAAGAGGCTGGCAGAGGCGGATTCCAGATGGTTTCTGCTGGACTTACGGACTGGTCTTCCCAGCAGAGTCCGGGCGGAAGATATTGCGCCCTATGGGACGCCGTCAGAGAGGCTTCCCATGGAAGCGGCGGGAAGAGTGATGGTTCCGCCAGATTATGTGGAGGGACGGCCTGTCACCATAGCCCGTCATCAGATTGATACCAATCATCATGTAAACAATGCGCAGTACGTAGAGATTGCCCGGGAAGCTGCGGGGATAAATGGTGCTGTGAGGCAGCTTCATGTGGATTATAAGAAGGCTGCGGTTCTGGGGGATGTGCTGTATCCTGGAATCAGCCGACAGGGAAGAGAAACCACAGTGGTGCTGCATAATGACCGAAAGGAAGTGTGCACAGCCATCTGGATGGAGCAGATGGAGGACGAGACAATAAGTGAGGGCGAGGAATGATTGAATTAGGAAAAGTGCAGGAGCTGGAAGTTGTCCGGCTCAAAGAATTCGGCGTTTACTTAAGTGAGGAAGCCGGCAGCAGTTTAAGTGTGCTGCTTCCTAAAAAGCAGGTACCGGAGGGAACGAAGGTCGGAGACCGGCTGTCTGTATTCATCTATAAGGATTCGGAAGACCGGCTTATTGCTACCACAGGGATTCCGAAACTGCAGGTAGGAGAATGCGGTGTCCTGGAAGTAAAGGATGTTTCCAGGATTGGAGCTTTTCTGGATATGGGATTGGAGAAGGATCTCCTTCTTCCATTTAAAGAGCAGAGCCATCCCGTCAGTAAGGGAGAGCGCTGTCTGGTAGCGCTCTATGTGGATAAAAGCAAGCGGCTGGCTGCCACCATGAAGGTATATTCTCACATGAGCAACGAGTCTCCCTATCACCAGGATGACTTGGTTCAGGGATGGATTTACGAAATTAATGAAAATCTCGGCGCATTTGTGGCCGTGGATTATAAATATTACGGTTTGATTCCGAAAAAGGAGCTGTTTGGCGATTACCGGGAAGGCGATCAGGTGGAATGCCGCGTGATCAAGGTCAGAGATGACGGAAAACTTGATTTAAGTCCCAGAAAGAAAGCCCATCTGCAGATGAATGAGGATGCGGAAACCGTACTTCAGGCGCTGGATCGTCTGAACGGCGTTCTGCCCTTTAATGACAAGGCCAGCCCGGAGATCATCCGGAAAGAATTTCAGATGAGCAAGAATGCGTTTAAGCGTGCAGTCGGACGGCTTTTAAAGGAAGGCAGAATTCGGATTACGGAAACAACCATTGAACGATTATAGGAGGAAGAAGTGGACCCAATAGACTATTATAATAAGTACGCAGCGAAAGTTTTTGAAGATACGGTGGACCAGAATATGGATGCGATTACCGCTCCGTTTCTGGAACTTCTGGAGGAAGGGGATACCATCCTGGATATGGGCTGCGGTTCCGGTCGGGACAGCCTGACCTTTTACGATCTGGGATATGATGTGACGCCTCTGGACGGATCCGAGGAAATGTGCCGTCTGGCAGAGGTGCATACGGGACTGGATGTACTGCAGATGACTTATGAGGAGATGGCCTTTGACGGTGCCTTCGACGGCGTGTGGGCCTGCGGCGCGTTCGTGCATATCCCCAAAGATGAGATGCCGGCTCTGTTCCGGAAAGTGGCCAGAGCCTTGACGGAGGACGGGATCTTTTATCTTTCCATGCGTCTGGGAGATTTCGAAGGCTTTCAGGGGGAGCGGTACTTCAGCTGTTATTCAGAAAAGGAACTGCGTTCTTTGGTGGAAGGGGACGGTCTTTTTACCGTTTTAAAGGAGTGGGTGACCCGGGATGTACGGTCCGGCCATTCCGATATTCAATGGATTAATATTCTTGCAAGGAAAAAATAAAGCTGGTGCAGATACCGTGTGCCCGGCATCCCCATCCTGCATGGATCCGGCTGAGAAAAGTCCGGAGAGCAGGGTGGCGGGGAGGGCGGCGTATCTGCACTTTTTATTTCCGCGGGCAACGAGCCAAGCGGACATGCCTGCATGTCCATTTGGCGACTGCCGCGAGGGTCAAATACCCCGCAGCTTGGCTGCGCTGCAAATTTGATGCCTCGTAGCTTGCTGCGGGGTTTTTGACTTACATGTTTTCCAGGCAGCAGGAGAGACTAACAGGAGAAAATGACACCTTTCTGCAGTACAGATATTTTGCGGCGGCGCGGCAGAAAGGGAAAGGAGAAAACAAATGAAGCAGAGAACGGCTGCAGCAGACTATGTTCTGATTATTGCAGGTTCATTTATTATGGGCTATGCCATTAAAAATATTTACGATCCGGCAAATCTGGTTACAGGCGGGGCATCCGGCCTGGCCATTGTGGTGAAGGAATTGGCGGGAATTCCGCTGTGGCTTACCAATACGATTTTAAATATTCCTCTGTTCCTTGCAGCGTGGAAGATTCAGGGATGGCGTTTTATCAAACGGACACTGGTAGCCACTGTGGCACTTTCTCTTTCGCTGTATGTGATTCCGGAGCGTGTGCTGATACCTTCGGGAGACATGCTTCTTATTGCTTTGTTTGGAGGCATTATAACCGGTGTGGGCACAGGAATGGTTTTTCTTGCCCAGGCCACCACAGGGGGCACCGATATGCTGGCAGCGCTGATCCAGAAGAAATTTCCCCATTACACCCTTCCGCAGGTCCTGCAGGTCCTGGATGCGCTGATCGTTCTGGCCGGTGTGGCGGTATTCGGCATACAGCCGGCGCTGTATGCGCTGATTGCCATCTATGCCCTTTCCAAGGTGTCGGACGGAATCCTGGAAGGATTGAAGTTTTCCAAGATGGTTTATATTATTTCAGATGAAAGCGAGCAGATTGCCCGGTCTGTTATGGAAGAAATGGGAAGAGGCGTTACAGGACTGGATGCCACGGGCCTCTACTCGGGGACCCGGCGGCAGATGCTCTGCTGTGTGGTTTCTAAAAAGGAAATCAGCCGTTTGAAAGAGCTGGTCAGAGAACAGGACAGAAAGGCCTTCGTCATTGTAAGTGATGTTCGGGAAGTGCTGGGAGAAGGCTTTATCGAATATTGACAAGCTGCTGCGACGATTTTTAACTAAAATTTGACATTTCCGATATTTTTTCTTTTGAATATACAGATTAGCCAAAAAGAAAATTTTCTTTTTGGCTATTTCAAGTATAGTAAAAAAAATGTTTTTTTAGTATCATTACAACAGATAGAAAAAGCAGGTCAGTGTTCGCTGATCAGCTTGGAAATCGCATAAACTAATAATCTTTTTTAGAAAAGCAGGAGGATTTGTAATGGCAAGCTTATCTTTAAGACACATTGAAAAGAAGTATCCCAACGGCTTTGTGGCAGTTAAGGATTTTAATCTGGAGATCGCAGACAAGGAGTTCATCATTTTCGTAGGACCTTCCGGATGCGGTAAGTCTACCACCCTTCGTATGATCGCTGGTCTGGAAGACATTACTTCCGGCGAGCTGTACATCGACGGCAAGCTGGTTAACGACGTAGAGCCGAAGGATCGTGATATCGCCATGGTATTCCAGAACTACGCTCTGTATCCCCATATGACCGTTTATGATAACATGGCATTCGGCTTAAAGCTGAGAAAGACTCCGAAGGCTGAGATTGACAAGCTGGTTCAGGAGGCTGCAAGAATCCTTGACCTGTCCCACTTATTAGACAGAAAGCCCAAGGCTCTGTCCGGTGGTCAGAGACAGCGTGTTGCTATGGGACGTGCTATCGTACGTAATCCTAAGGTATTCTTAATGGACGAGCCGCTGTCCAACCTGGATGCAAAGCTGAGAGGCCAGATGAGAATTGAGATTTCCAAGCTGCATCAGAGACTGGAAGCTACCATCATCTACGTAACCCATGACCAGACCGAGGCTATGACTCTGGGAAGCCGTATCGTAGTTATGAAGGATGGCGTGGTTCAGCAGGTTGATACTCCTCAGAACTTATATGACAAGCCCTGCAACAAGTTCGTTGCCGGATTCATTGGCGCTCCGCAGATGAACCTGGTAGACGCTACCGTTGCCAAGAACGGTGCAGACGTAACCTTAACCTTTGATGGCAATACCATCGCTCTTCCTGCTGACAAGGCAAAGAAGTTAGAGGGTGCAGGCTATGTAGGAAAGACTGTTACCATGGGTATCCGTCCTGAAGATTTACATGATGAAGAGGCATGGATCGCTGCAAATCCCAAGGCTGTTCTGACCGCTACCATCCGTGTATACGAGCTGTTAGGTGCTGAGGTTTACTTATACTTTGATATCCACGATACCAACTGCACGGCACGTGTAAATCCGCGTACCACTGCAAGACCTGGCGATACCGTAAAGCTGGCTATGGACTTAACCAAGATCCATATCTTCGACAAGGATACCGAGAAGGTAGTTGTTAACTAGTCTGAATGTATTTTAAAAAGTTGTAAATTTTAGGCAAGCGAGTGAGATACTCGCTTGCTTTTTTTGTGTATTTGCATTAAGATATAATCAGGTAAAATTCATAAAAAGGAGAGAATTGCCATGATTTCAAACCAAATACTTCAGACAACCATAGAAGGCTTAAAGGGAATCACCAGAATTGACTTATGTATTTGCGATACGGAAGGCAAGATCCTGGCGACTACCTTTAACGATGCGGAAGAGTATGAAAGCTCTATCTTAGCATTTGTGGACTCTCCGGCAGACAGCCAGGTTATTCAGGGTTATCAGTTTTTTAAGGTGTTCGATGAGCATCAATTGGAATATATCCTGCTTGCCAAGGGCGGCAGCGACGATGTATATATGGTAGGAAAGCTTGCTGCCTTCCAGATCCAGAATCTTCTTGTGGCATATAAGGAGCGTTTTGATAAAGATAATTTCATCAAGAACCTGCTTTTGGACAATATGCTTTTAGTGGATATCTATAACCGTGCAAAGAAGCTTCATATCGAGACGAATGTGAAGCGGGTAGTATTCCTGATTGAAACCCACCATGAGAAGGATGTGAATGCTTTAGAGACGGTGCGCAGCCTTTTCGCAGCAAAGACCAAAGACTTTATCACTGCCGTAGACGAGAAGAATATCATCCTGGTAAAAGAAGTGAAGCCGGGAGAGACTTACGAGGATCTGGAGAAGACTGCCAGCACGATCCTGGATATGCTGAATACGGAAGCCATGACGAAAGTCCATGTGGCATACGGAACCATTGTCAATGAAATCAAAGAAGTTTCCCGTTCCTACAAAGAGGCGAAGATGGCTCTGGATGTAGGAAAGATTTTCTACAGCAATAAAAATGTCATTGCCTACTCTCATTTGGGCATCGGCCGTCTGATTTATCAGCTTCCGCTGCCGCTGTGCCGGATGTTTATTAAGGAGATCTTTGATAACAAATCTCCCGATGATTTCGATGAGGAGACGCTGACTACCATCAATAAGTTCTTTGAAAACAGCCTGAATGTGTCTGAGACCTCCAGACAGCTTTATATCCATCGGAATACCCTTGTATACCGTCTGGACAAGCTGCAGAAGAGTACCGGGCTGGATCTTCGCGTGTTTGAAGATGCCATTACCTTTAAGATTGCTCTTATGGTTGTTAAATATATGAAATATATGGAGAGTCTGGAATACTAAGGCATGATTGAAATAAAAAAAGTAAATAAGACCTACAAAAGCGGCAATAAAGCATTAAAGGATGTGTCCATTACCATTGATGACGGAGAGTTTGTCTTTATCGTAGGCCGGAGCGGTTCTGGAAAGTCCACTCTTTTAAAGCTTCTTCTTAAGGAAGTAGAACCTACCTCTGGCCGGATCGTGGTAAATGATATGGATCTCCAGAAGATGCCCAGACGCTACGTGCCCAAGTACAGAAGGAAGCTTGGCGTGGTATTTCAGGATTTCCGCCTTCTGAAGGACCGGACGGTTTTTGAAAATGTGGCTTTTGCCCAGCGGGTCATCGGGGAATCCAACCGAACCATTAAGGAGTCGGTGCCCCGGATGCTGCGCATGGTGGGCCTTTCTTCCAAATATAAGGTTTATCCCACCCAGCTCTCCGGAGGAGAGCAGCAGCGGGTGGCCATAGCCCGTGCGCTGATCAACCGGCCGGAGGTCCTTCTGGCTGATGAACCTACAGGAAATCTGGACAGCTTTAATACCGGTGAGATTATGAAGCTTTTGGAGGAGATTAACCGCCAGGGGACCACTGTAGTTGTGGTGACCCACAGCCAGGAGATGGTGGCTGCCATGAAGAAGCGGGTTATCACCATGGACCGCGGGCAGGTGGTCAGTGATGAGAGGGCGGTATCGGAATTATGAGAATCAGCACATTTATTTATTGTCTGAAACAGGGGCTGATCAATATACGCAGAAATCTTCTGCATTCGCTGGCATCCACGGCAACGATTTCTGCGTGTATTTTTTTATTCTGTCTTTTTTTTGCCATAATCGGCAATGTGCGGCATTTTGCCATGGAAGCAGAGACAACGGTGGGAATTACCGTGTTTTTCGATGAATCCCTGAGTGAGGATGAGATTCTGGTTATCGGGGATCAGATTCAGGCCAGAAGCGAGGTGGCGGAGATGAATTATATTTCCGCGCAGGAAGCCTGGGAGTCCTTTAAGACGGAGTATTTCGGAGATATGGAGGAACTGGCGGAAGGATTTGCAGAGGATAACCCGCTGGCAGGCTCTGCGTCTTTTGAGATTTTCCTGAAGGATATCAGTCTGCAGGACCAGATGGTGGAGTATTTAAATTCTATCGAGGGTGTCCGGAAGGTGAATTATTCCAATGCGGCAGCAGCCGGATTAAATAGTTTAAACCGGATTATCGGTGCAGTGTCGGCTGTGATCATCGGCGTGCTTCTGGCGGTGGCGGTGTTCCTGATCAGCAATACGATTTCTGTGGCGGCAGCTTTCCGCAAGCAGGAAAACGAGATCATGAAGCTGATCGGCGCTACAAACGATATGATCCGGGCGCCTTTTGTGGTGGAAGGCCTTTTAATCGGCCTGGTAGGAGCGGCCATTCCTCTGGCTGCAGTATTTTTTCTGTACAGAGAGACGGCAGACTATGTGACGGCGCATTATGTGATCATGACGGGGATTTTTACCCCCGTGCCGATCCAGGAAATGATGCCGGTGATGACGGCGGTGGCTCTTGCTTTGGGAGGCGGCATCGGATTCTTCGGAAGCTTCTTTACGATTCGGAAGCATCTGCGGGTGTAACGGAGCACCTGCGGAAATGAGACAGATCCAGAGGTGAATGATTCAATGAAGATAAAATTAAAGGGGGGACTTGCGGCGGCAGGCGTTCTGCTGCTGCTATGTCTCTCTTTTCCTGCTTATGGGACGAAAAAGGAACTGGAGGCGGAGAAGGAAAAGACCTCCGTTATTGAGGAAGAAAAGAAAAAGGTAGAAGATACCTTAAAGAACCTGGAGGGGCAGAAAGCAGACACGGAAAGCTATGTGCGCCAGCTGGACCAGGAGATGGCAGCCATCAGCAGCCAGTTAGAGGAACTTTCCGGGCAGATCGCAGACAAGGAGTCGGAAATTGCCGTTACCCAGGAAGAACTTTCTGCGGCGCAGGAGGCGGAGGTACAGCAGTACGATGCCATGAAGCTCCGGATTAAATATATGTATGAGAAAGGCGATACCACCTTTATCGATCTTATCCTGGAGTCAAAGAGCATATCCCAGCTTTTAAACCGGGCAGAGTACATCTCGCAGATATCCCAGTATGACCGGCAGATGCTGGACGAGTATGCAGCCACCAGACAGACCATAGCGGACAATGAGGCAAAACTTGAGTCTGAGCGGGCGGACCTTCTGGCGCTTCAGGAATCTACCCAGGCAAAGCATAATTCGGTAGAAGAACTTCTGGCGGCCAAGGAGGAGCAGTTAAAGTCTTACGAAACGCAGATTGCTTCAGCGCAGAGCCAGATCAATGCCTATGAGCAGGATCTGGCGGCCCAGGAATCGAAGATCCGTCAGATCGAGGAGGAAATGCAGAAGGCAGAGGAAGAGGCAAGGAAAAAGGCTGAATCTTCCGGCACTTCGTATACTGTAAAGAGCCTGGGAAATACTAAATTTATCTGGCCATGTCCTTCAAGCAGCCGGATCACCTCTGCTTTCGGAGGAAGAGAGTCGCCGACGGAAGGTGCCTCCAGCAATCATCAGGGAATCGATATCGGTGCCAGTACAGGCAGCGATATTATAGCGGCGGCAGACGGGGTGGTAACCATTGCCACCTACAGTGCTTCTGCGGGAAATTATGTGATGCTCAGCCATGGCGGCGGGGTTTCTACGGTGTATATGCATTGTTCTTCTCTGAATGTGTCGGAAGGACAGTCGGTGACCCAGGGACAGGTGATTGCCAAGGTAGGTTCCACGGGATATTCCACCGGGCCCCATCTGCATTTCGGGATCCGCAGCGGCGGAAGTTATGTGAATCCGTCTAATTACGTGAGTCCATAGGAGATAAATCGCTCTGTGGGTCTGCAGAGATGGAAATCACGGAGAAATAGAAAGATAGGAGATATAGGTTTTGGAGAACAGAAACAAATTTTGGAAAGGCGTTCTGGTGGGAGCGCTGGTGACTGCATTTGCAGGACTGATCGTGGTGGGAATGTCGGCAGGCATTTTTCTGATTGGAAGAAGTGTGATGTCGCGGCAGCCTCAGGGACAGACCGCGCAGGGCGGAGAGGAAGCAGATATCAACTGGAGCCAGGTGTCATCCAAGGCCCAGCTGATCCAGGCATACATTGAAAAATACTTCCTTTTTGATGAAGATGTGGAAAATGTGGAGGAATACATCTATAAGGGGCTGATGGCCGGATTGGGTGATGACTATTCCACTTATTACACAGCAGAGGAATTTCAGGATCTGATGGAGGAAACCAGCGGAGAATACTGCGGAATCGGCGCCATGGTTTCCAAGAATATGACTACCGGCGTTATCTCCATTGTAAAGGTGTTTAAGAATACGCCGGCAGAGGAAGCGGGGCTGATGGCCGGCGATGTTTTCTACCAGATCGATGATCTGGAGGTGACCGGCGATATGGACCTGGATATTCTGGTAAGTCAGCATGTGAAGGGCGAGGAAGGCACCACGGTCCACTTAAAAATGTACCGGCCAGGTATCGATGATTATATAGAAGTGGATGTGGAGCGGCGCCAGGTGGAAGTGCAGACGGTGGAGTATGAGATGAAAGATGAGAATCTGGGCTATGTATCGGTGAGTCAGTTTGAGGAGGCCACAACGCAGCAGTTTACCCAGGCCATCGAAGATCTGGAAAGTCAGGGAATGGAAGGTCTGATTATCGATCTGCGGGGAAATCCGGGCGGAGTCCTGGATACGGCAGTAGACATGCTGGACTATATGCTGCCGGACGATCTGACAGAATACAGCGGGAATGGCAAGACTCTTCTGGTTTCCACAGCAGACAGAAACGGAGAGGGAGACAGCTATTACTGTGATGACGGACACAGCCTGGACATTCCGGTGGTGATCCTTGTGGACGGAAATTCTGCCAGTGCTTCCGAGGTATTTTCCGGCGCTATGAAGGACTACGGAAGGGCTGCCCTGGTGGGAACCACCACCTTTGGAAAGGGGATTGTACAGACGGTATTCAGTTTAAATGACGGATCTGCCATTAAGCTGACGACAGCACATTACTACAGCCCCAGCGGATTTGACCTGCATGGCATCGGAATCCAGCCGGATGTGGAGATTGCATATCAGGTCCCGGAAATTGCGGAGGCGTCCAACGCTACGGATCCTTCCGGCAGTGCAGAAGCATCTGACAGCGCAGAAGATTCCGGAGATACCGATGACAATCAGTTAGTGAAGGCGAAAGAAGTTCTCCAGGAAATGATCGGAGAAAATTCGGATGGAGCGGACAGCGGCTCCGGAGAGGAGACCTCTCCCAATGAAGTGCGGAACGAGAATGTAGATGACGGGGCAAAAAATGCCGCGTAAGTTAATAAAGCTGCTACAAATGAGAAAAGATTAAAGCATGGCGGGGCGGTACAGACCGGCTTGCCTGCCTGCAGGTTTTCTGAGACTATTTAAGATCAGAGAGCCTGCAGGCTTTTTTATTATCAGGAACTTTTGTGCTTATCAGGAACCGAAGGGGGATCAGATCCCCGGTGGTATGTTTTATATCCGGCTGAATTATTTTCCGGCCAGTCTTCGGAAATCTTCGGTAAATCTTCGTACCGCTTCTTCCTTGGTGGCCCAGGAGGTGACAAAACGGACCGCTGTGTGGGAGTCGTCGATTTTCTGCTGATTCTGGAATTCATAGGATTCCCGCAGTTTTTCGATGAGGTCATTGGGAAGAATGGGGAACTGCTGGTTTGTGGCGGAATCGGAGAGGAAGGAGAATCCACAGTCCTGGAAGGTCTTTTTTAAGATGGCTGCCATTTCATTGGCATGGGAAGCGCAGTCATAAAAAAGATTATTCTGGAACAGCTCTTCAAACTGGATTCCCAGAAGGAAACCTTTGGCCAGCATGGCGCCCTTTTGCTTGATCATGTAGCGGAAATCCGGTTTCAGATCGGGATGGGTGATCACCAGTGCTTCGCCGAACAGTGCGCCGTTCTTTGTGCCTCCGATGTAGAATACGTCGGTGAGACGGGCAATATCAGCCAGACTCATGTCATTGATGGGGCTGGTAAGGGCAGCGCCCAGACGCGCTCCGTCCAGAAACAGATATAAACCATTCTGCCGACAGAATCGGGAAAGGGATTCCAGTTCGGACAGGGTATACTGGGTGCCGATTTCCGTGGTGTTGGAGATATATACCATCTTTGGCTGAACCATATGTTCGTCTGTATGCCAGTCCAGTGTTTTCTGGATCAGGTCTGGTGTCAGCTTTCCGTCTGGTGAATACTGGGTCAGCACTTTGTGGCCGGTGGATTCCACTGCGCCTGTTTCATGAACATTGATGTGGCCGGTTTCGGCGGCAATGACTGCCTGATGGGGGCGCAGAGCGGCGCTGATGGTGATCATGTTGGTCTGGGTGCCGCCTACAAGTATATGGATGTCTGCATCCTCCCGCTGGATTTCTTTTTTGATTAATTCTTTGGCATGTTCGGTGTGGGTGTCCATGCTGTATCCACTGTGCTGGTCCAGACTGGCCTCGATTAAGGCTTTCATGATCTGGGGATGGGCTCCCTCGCTGTAGTCATTATTAAAACAATACATCTTTGTCAGTCTCCTTTCGGTGTGGTACTGAAGGATATCATAATATACTTTGGGCGGGATGTCCAGTGGACAGATACCGTGTTTTGGAAAGAATGTGCAAAGTTCGAAAACCATAATTATACAAAAAAACAATTGCATTTCCGGAGAAACTAAATACCAGATGCACTTCTTCCGTTCATCTGCATACAGTGCTGTTGTGCAGATGGAAACATGGAAAATGGCAAAAACATATATGCGAACAGAGCGGATGGTATGCAGGAAATATATGGGAAAGGGAGTCTGGAAGATTATGGTTCTGAAAATTACAGCATATGTTATTATTCCTGTCTATACGCTGCTTTTTGTCAGCGGTACAAACTGGATGACATTAAATCTCTCTGTGATCGGGAATCGGCCGGAAAGGCAGGCGGCTTTTCTGGGGCTGGGACTGATTCTGGGTTTTTATTATCATTGGGTGCTTGAGCGGCTGCTGACGCTGCTTCCGGGGAAACGGTGGGAACACCGGATCCTGCATGCCGCACTGTTTCTGCTGATTCTGGCGGTAGCTACACCGTATCTCCCGGAAGAGGTTCCCTTTCAGGCATTTCTTCATACAGCTTTTGCTTTTACAGCTGCGGTACTTCTTTTGTTCTGTCTGTTTTTGACAGTATGGAGGCTGTCTGGGTACTCCGGGAAGGCGGGACTTATGCTTCGTCCTTTTCGCATGGGGCTTATTGCCATTACAGGAATAAGCGGTCTGCTTTTGATGGAGACTGGGATTGTCAGTACGGCACTGGAAGTTTTTTTTATTCTGTCTACGACAGTGATGGTCCAGCGGCTTTGGGAACTTTCACAAGGTATGTAAAAATACCGTTTTTTTCCGAATGGTGAAAGATACTTGCGGTTTTTCGCGGAATGCGGTATGCTCATATGGTCTTAGTTCTGTGTAAATTCTGCCGTCTGTTTGACTGCGGAGTTTCGGGTATGCCAAATATTTCTTAGGAGTGAAGAATGAATCACAAGATAAAGAAGAAGCGAAAGATTGCCCTTTCGGTAAAACTGAATATTGCGCTGATTCTGTCATTTTGTGTGCTGATCGGCTGGGGAATTTATCTGGTAAGAGATAAACTTCTGCGGAATGCGTACGAGATGGGAAATCAGCTGGCACAAAGTTATGCAGATGAGGAAGAAAACAGGATTTCCATGTATCGGCTGATGATGAATCTGGGAGCGGTTTATATTAATGAGAAGATCGAACAGGGAGCCAGTCATCAGGAACTCCGGGAATGGATGGAACAGTATAGCAGCAATATTTCTTCTGTGCTGCATGCAGCTATCATTGACCCCTTTGCGGTAATTGACGGGGAAATCATTGGTGCATTCTCCTGGGAGGGGGATGCCGATTATAATTATGCCGGCACGGAATGGTATCAGAACGCCCTGGATGGGGAGGGGCATATTATTTTTACCAATGCATATGAGGATGCCATTACCGGGAAACAGCTGGTGACTATGGCGGTAAAGCTGAATGAGAAGGGAGATGTGCTGGCCTTTGACATTCTCCTGGAAAATTTTCATGTACATAAGAATAAAGCCAGCATGCCGAACCGCAGTTCGTATTTCTTGTTTGATGGAGCGGGGAAACTGATTTATCTGTCCAGTAGGCTGGACATGGACAGTCCGGAAAGCCGGGATTATATTGAGCGTCTGGTTCGTGAAATCGAGGGGGGCGGTATGGACAGCCACCAGGCTTCAATCCGGGATATGGAAGGCGTGAAGAGGGGCGTGTATTATTATGCCATGGATAATGGATGGATTTCCGTTATTACGATTCCTCTTCAGAATATCCTGCAGGATGACTGGGACGGGGCGGTGGTGCTTCTGACCGTGATCTGCCTGGCGCTGATTGTTACTATGGCAGCAGCCATGGTGCGGACATATCTGGGCGAACGGAAAATGAAGCATACGTATGACACGCTGCAGATTTTAGGGGATACATTTTATGCAATTTACCGGATTAATTATGAAACGGGTACCTATGAAACGGTAAAGTCCTCCGATGATGTGCGCGAGGCTCTGGGTGAGAGCGGAGATTACGGATATTTTCTGAATGTACTGAGGGAATGTGTCAGCGAGAAGACCTATGAAGAATTTGCACAGAGTTTTTCTCTGGAGAATATCCGGAAGCTGGTGGGAAAGAAAATTTACGAGTACGGCGGAGATTATCCGAGACGTTTCGGAAATGATTATAAATGGGTCAGCATTAAGATCATTTATAACCAGGCCCTGAATTTAAATGAAGTGATCATGTGCTTCCGGGAGAATGATATGGAAAAGCGCAGACAGCTCCAGCAGCATACGCTTTTGGAAAATGCACTGTCTTCTGCCAAGCAGACCGCGCAGAAGAAAAATACATTTTTCAGCAATGTTTCCCATGATATGCGTACTCCTTTGAATGCCATCATCGGACTGGCAGAACTGGCCAGAAAGAGTGAAGGGGATATGGATAAAGTCATGGACTACGTTGAAAAGATCCAGCAGGCGGGCCAGCAGATGCTGACGTTGGTAAATGATATTCTGGATATGGCCCGCATCGAGCGGGGGGAAGGCAGTTCCATGGAGTATGCACCGGTGAACCTGAAAAAATGCGTGGAGGACTGCGCGGCCATGTTCGAACCGCAGATCAAAAGGGAGGGAAAGATACTTAAGGTGCTGGATGATGTGGAATATCCGGTAGCCTACTGTGATGTATTCCGGATGAATCAGATCCTGAATAATCTGATTTCCAATGCGGTGAAATACAGCGTTAGAGGAGCTGAGATCACTGTGGAATTAAGGATTACGGCCCGTCAGGGAAAGAAATGCAAGTATCAGTTTATCGTCAGCGATACGGGGATCGGAATGAGTTCGGAGTTTCTGGAAAAGATATTTGAGCCTTTTGCCAGAGAGACGGTATTTTCTCCCATAAAGATCAGCGGTACGGGACTGGGAATGCCGATTGTGAAAAGCCTGGTACAGCAGATGAGCGGAGAGATTTCTGTTCAGAGCCAGCTTGGAAAAGGAAGTACTTTTACGATTACGCTGCCGCTTTTGATTGCGGAAGAGGGCGAACTGAAAGAAGCGGCGGAAGACCAGGTGCAGGATGAAGTATTTTCCCTGGAGGGAAGGCGGATTCTGGTGGCGGAGGATAATGCCATAAATATGGAAATTGTTACAGAGACACTGTCCATGATGGGCGCAGAGGTGATCCAGGCGTGGAATGGCCGGGAGGCGGCAGAGACTTTCAGATCTATGGAAGCAGGGACCGTAGATGCCATTCTGATGGATATGCAGATGCCGGAGATGGACGGCTGTGCGGCATGCCGGGAGATACGGAAGATGGAGCGAAGCGATGCAAAGACAGTTCCCATCATTGCGGTTACAGCCAATGCCTTTGCCGAGGATATCGCCAGAACCACGGAAGCGGGGATGAACGGACATATTGCAAAGCCCATTGATTTCCGGCTCCTGATCCAGCTTTTGGAGACGGCCATGAAAAAGCAGGAAGATTGAATCAATAGAGCCTGAGGCTGTGGGATTTCCTACAGTCTCAGGCCTTTTATATCTTTGATGCGGGAGAGAATCGTGCTGCAGCTTAAGGAGATAATACCGGGAAGGGTATCCATGTGACTGCGGATCAAATCTTCCATCTCTTCGGATGAGGATGCTACTGCGTGGACATGGAGCTTGTTTTTTCCGGTAACCCGGTAGATCTGTGTGATGGTATCATTCTCTTCCAGGAGATGTATTACCTGGGCCAGAGTGTCCGGCCGTGTCTCGATTTCGAAATAGCAGGATACGGCACCGCTGATTTTCTGCGGGTTTATGATTGTAGTATATTCTTCGATAATGCCCCGCTGTTCCAGAGACTGGATCCGCATCTTTACTGCTACGCGGGAGATGCCGATCTGCTGTCCGATATCAGAGTAGGACATACGGGCGTTTTTAATAAGCAGATGAATGATTTTCTGATCCAGTTCGTCCAGGCCGTCAAGAAACATAAAGGACGCCTCCTTTTAAAAATAGATATCATCATTATAAAGGAGCGGAATTCATAATGCAAGAATGGAATTGACTTTCGTATATAGCTTTGCTAAAATGATTACAAAAAGAAATTGTCAACTTACGTTTTGTAATAAAATTACTGTGCTTGACTGCAGGTGCAGCCGTGAGAAGAGGCCGGAGGAGAAATGACGAAAGGTCTCTGACAATAAAAGGGAAGAGAGGAAGCAGGAAAAATGAGAGGGGATCTGACAAAAGGGCCAGTTATGAGGACTATGCTGATATTTGCGGTGCCGATGATTCTTGGAAATCTTCTTCAGCAGTGCTATAATGTGGCAGATACGCTGATTGTGGGCCGTTTTCTGGGGGCGGATGCCCTGGCGGCAGTAGGATCTGCCTATACGCTGATGACTTTCCTGACCTCTATTCTTCTGGGGCTGTGTATGGGCAGCGGAGCCGTGTTCTCTATCTGCTACGGACAGAAGAATGAGGAGGGGCTTAAGGAGGGAATCGCAGCTTCTTTTCTGCTGATCGGTGTGATTGCCATTCTGCTGAATGTGCTTTCTTTTGCAGGTCTGGACTGGATTATTGTATTTCTCCAGGTGCCAAAAGAGATTCAGGGAATGATGAGAGAGTATCTGTGGGTGATTTTCTGGGGAATCGGGGCAACGTTCCTTTATAACTACTTTGCATCCCTTCTTCGGGCTGTGGGGAATTCGGCGGCGCCGCTTTTGTTTCTGGCAGCATCTGCGCTGCTGAATATCGGACTGGACCTGTGGTTTGTGGTGGGACTGAAACGCGGTGTGGCCGGAGCTGCTGAAGCTACGGTAATTGCCCAGTATGTATCCGGGGCGGGGATAGGAATTTATACTTGGGTGCATTGTCCCGAACTGCATATCGGGCTGCGCCATTTCCGGATAAAACGGAAGTGCATCCAGCAGATCGCCGGTTTTTCTGTGCTTACCTGTGTACAGCAGTCGGTAATGAATCTGGGGATTCTGATGGTCCAGGGACTTGTAAACAGCTTTGGCACAACCATAATGGCGGCTTTTGCGGCAGCAGTGAAGATTGATTCTTTTGCCTATATGCCTGTCCAGGACTTTGGCAATGCCTTTTCCACTTTTATTGCCCAGAACTATGGAGCAGGAGAGAAGGAACGGATCAAAAAAGGACTTAAGGGGGCTGTGGCGGTTTCTGTTGTTTTCTGTATCCTGATTTCGTCGGCGGTATGGCTGTTTGCGGAGCCGCTGATGCTCTTGTTCGTCAGTCCTCAGGAGACGGCAGTGATTGCAGAGGGCGTGCGCTATCTGCATATTGAAGGAGCGTTTTACTGCGGTATCGGGTGCCTTTTCCTTCTTTACGGACTTTACCGGGCGCTGGGCAAACCGGGGATGTCTGTAGTGCTTACTGTGATTTCACTGGGGACGCGAGTTGTGCTGGCTTATATACTTTCAGCTGTGCCGGCTTTCGGAGTCGTGGGAATCTGGTGGTCGGTGCCTATTGGCTGGGCTCTGGCTGATGCAGCAGGACTTTTATATTATGCAGTAAAGAAAGACCGGCTTCTTCCACTTGATTAAGGGGAAGGGCCGGTTTTTACGATTGATCATAAGGACATATCTGCAGTCAGGCGGACCAGATGCAGAGACCTTCTTTGTAGGTTTCCAGAACCTGTATGGAAGGAATATCCTGAGGAGAAACTGTCAGGGGATTCTGGTCCAGAATAATCAGATCGGCGTATTTTCCTGGGGTGATGGATCCTTTTTCTCGCTCTTCTCCGTACTGGAAGGCAGCACGGATGGTGACAGATTTCAGTGCTTCTTCCGGAGATATGGCTTCATCCTTTCCCAGGGTTATTCCGGCGCGGGTGCGGCGGACGGCGGCGCACCAGATGGTTTCCAGCATATCCGGCGGAATTACCGGGGAATCCTGGTGGAAGGTAACGGGGATTCCCAGCTGGAGAGCAGATGCGGCCGGGCTGATCCGGGAGGCACGTTCCATGCCGAAATTCCGGATATGGGTATCACCCCAGTGGTAAACGTGTGCCACGAAAAAGGAGATAACGGTGTGGAGGCGGGCTGCCTGGATCAGCTGGTCTTTTCCCATAAGCTGCCCGTGAATGATGACCGGGCGCAGTTCTGCCAGGACAGGCGCTTTTTTTTCTGCCTGGCTGAGACAGCGCAGATACTGAGCGGCAGCTGCGTCGCCGTTTACATGAGCCAGAAGCTGTGTCTTTTCTTCGGCAGCCTGGAGAAAGGCATCCAGAACAGCTTCATCAGTCATAGTAGGATAACCGCAGAAATCCGTCCCTTCGTAAGGCTTACGCATCCAGGCGGTACGCCCCTGGGGTGAGCCGTCCAAAAAGATTTTCATGCCTGCGATTTTCAGATGGTTTTCGTAATGGCGGATATGAGAAGGGAGGGCCGCCTTTACTGCCGGATAGGAAGAAGTGCCCGCGTAAGCGTCAAGATCCAGATACAGCAGATTTTTGTCCAGAAGAATCTGATAAAAGGGCAGCATTTCTTCCACCAGCATGCCTTCCTGGATTGTGGTAATTCCGTGGGATGCATAAATTTTTTGGGCGCGGCAGAAAGCATCGGAAATTTCTTCAGGCCCGGGCATGGGAACTTTCTTCTGATACTGGAAAAATGCATTCTCCTCCATGTAACCGGTAAGCATTCCTTCTTTCTTTTCGATGGTTCCTCCTTCCGGCACCGGAGTCTGCGGGGTTACCTGAAGGAGGGAAAGGGCGGCGGAATTAAAAAAACCCATATGGCCGGACTGGTGCTGGATGATCATAGGATAATCCGAAGATGCCTGGTCAAGCTGGGCCAGGGTGGGACGGAGGCCGCCTGGCATGCGGTTCTGGTCAAAATCCCGGACGATGATCCACTGCCCGGGCTTTGGCTTTTCCTTTTGGATCCAGTCCTGAATAACACGGATCATTTCTTCGGGACTGTGGATTTCGGCCAGAGAGACCTGCAGAAGAGAGAGGGCCAGCTGGAAGAAATGGCTGTGGGGATCCAGAAAGGAAGGAAGAAGCGTTCTGCCTTTCAGGTCCTTTTTAGAGGCGTTTGGCGCGGCGGCAGATAGTTTAGAAAGGCTTCCCACATCACGGATCCTTCCATTCTCTGCAAGAACCGCTTCCGGCCGGGGGCCGTCTTCCATGGTAATGATGGGACCATTGAAAAATAAAACTGCTGATTTTCCCGTCATAGATTCTCCTTTCTCATCCTGTACGGATGGAGATTCAACTGTGTTTTCCTGTTTACTGCTATCGTATAAATTATGGCGTTTTTTGTCAAGGAATATACTGCGAAAGTCCTGCCGGCGGATAGGCGGCAACAAAAAAGCTGCATTCTGCGGAATCACAGAATGCAGCTGAAAGTTACTGCTTGACAGTACTCCAAAATTCTTTTGATGCCTTGTGCACCTTTGGACAGAGGATTACAATGGCGATCAGATTGGGAATGGTAAGCAGGCCAAGGGCGATGTCCTGAATGGTCCATACCAGATCCAGGGCCGCTACGGCACCGATAACACAAAACAAAGGGAATACGTATTTGAACTTTTCTGCCACTTTACGGCCGAACAGATAGTTCAGGCCAACGAAGCCGAAATACCACTGGCTCATCAGAGTAGTGCTGGAAAACAGCAGAAGGCTGATGGCAACCAGATACTTTAACGGCGGCCAGACAGAGGCAAATGCATAGGTAACGATGACGTTGGCAGGGGCTCCGGAATCGAGGATTCCGGTAACGCCAAGAACCAGGCCGGTAATGGTGCAGATGACAAAGGTATCCAGAAAAACTTCAATTACACCGGTCATTCCCTGTTCTGCCGGGTGGTTTACATTGGCGGCAGAGTGAATTACAGGAGCGGAACCTTCGCCGGCTTCATTGGAGTAAAGACCGCGGGCTACACCGCGCTGCATGGCGATAATCATGCTGCCGATAGCACCGCCTGCTACTGCATCCAGGCCGAAAGCTCCTCTTATGATGGAGACCAGAACACCGGGAATATTCGTAATATTTGCCAGAATAATCAGCAGTCCGCCGATCACATAAATTGTTGCCATGATGGGAACCAGCTTCTGTGTCACATGAGCCAGCCGTTTTAAGCCTCCCAGGGTAATGGTAAAGATCAGGATGACCAGAACAATTCCTGTAACAAGATGGGGGACCTGAAAGTTATCGTGCATGACACCGCTGATGGTATTGGACTGGATGAAATTGCCGCCGATAATCTGGGTGATCATGAAAATGGCGCAGAGAACAGCCAGCCATGGGGCGTGAAGCCCCTTTTTGATGTAATACATAGGGCCGCCTACGTAGGCGCCGTTTTCGTCCTTTTCGCGATACATCAGACCCAGGATAATTTCACCGTACTTGGTTGCCATGCCCACGAAAGCGGCAACCCACATCCAGAAAATTGCCCCCAGGCCGCCGGTTAAGACGGCCGTGGAGACACCTACGATATTTCCGCTGCCTACACAGGATGCCACTGCGGTACAGAGTGCCTGGAACGATGAGATGGAACCGGATTCCTGAGAATCCTTCTGGCTGCCCATTAAAGGCTCGATCAGGCTTTTCCGGATGATATAAGGGAAATGACGAACCTGAACAAAACCTGTTATGACAGTGTAAAGGATGCCGACTCCGATCAGTACAAATAAGAGCCAGTTGCCCCACAGCCAGTTATCCACAGTTGTCAGTATCTTTAACAATTGGTCCATGACAGAACCTCCTTTTTAAGGCATCATTAACGTCCGGAATATTCCTGACAAAGCTTTTTCGTATATTCTACGCTGTTTTTAACGCCGGTCATCTGCTTTTCCAGAAATTCTTCCAAAAGCTCCTGTGAAATCTCCTGTGGATAATAATACTGCTTGGGCTGGATAACATCAGGATCAAACAAAGGAGGCTCTACCTTGAAGCAGCCGCTGCCTACCTGATTTACGCCGCCGGCGCCGGGGGAACGCTTAAACTGGGCGCAGTACGGATAACACATTTCCAGGTTCAGACGGGTAATGGAAGAGTTGTCCAATATAATGGAAAGCAGTCTGGGAAGATCCAGATTTCCTTCGCCTGCGGGAATACCGCAGACTACGTAGCCATATTTATCTTCCGGACAGGGAATAACAATATGGTCTTTAAAATGGGTGGTTACCGTATAGGGAGCCATATTGCGGGCTGCCTTTTCCGGATCTTCCCATGCCATCATGGAGTTGCCGAAATCGTAATGCAGGCCGATCCAGGGGGTGTTCAGCTGCTTTACTACATTTACCAGCTCTTCGGATGTTTCGTATTCATGGTTTTCCAGTCCGATCTTAATGCGGCGTTTCTGCAGTTCCGGAATGATTTGCCGGAATGTGGTTACTGCCTCATCAAAGACTGCGGGATCAAAATCCAGACGGATCTTTCCAAGATCATATTTCCCTTCGCCGCCGGTCTCACGAGATTCATTGCTGTTTAAGGTGATCGGTATGTAGGTGCGGATGATGTCTGCACCGATGGCATCGGCAACTTCAAGTACTTTCATTAAGTGCTCATAAGTAATGCCTTTGGTTGCAATTTCGCAGTACATATTGTATTTGTCCAGCAGGGCCTTTACCTTTGCCAGATGTTCCGGGGCATTGCTTCCCAGGGTTCCCCATTCCGGATCAAGACCGTAATCACTGATAATATTAATCATTACACCGTCCAGACCGAATTCATGAGCCTTTTCAATGAAACCGAAAATGTCCATCCGTTTATTCTGAAGCCACAGATGCAGGCTTTCCGTATCAAGACCAAGTTTTAACATGATAGATGCCCTCCTTAATTATGCGTTTTTCTGATGCTTTTTGATGCGGTGGATCAGGAATGTGGATACAAACAGGCCTACAACAGCCCAGCCGATCATAACGGTGAAGACAATACGGAAACCGGTCATGCCGGGATAGCGGTCAAGAAAACTTCCGTACATTACATAGGCAAATGCATTCGGCAGATAGATAACCAGAGAAGCCAGACTCATGGCAGCGCCGGTGATTTCTGCAGGCACTTTTACCTCATCCATAGGAGCAAAAAATACAGCACGCATAGTGAATACGATAGCGCCGAAGCCTAAAGTACAGCATGCGCCCAGAATCCAGTTTCCGCTCTGGCCCAGAGCCTCATGAGGAACCAGCAGAAAGGCAACCATGGCAATGGCACATACCAGGAAGCCCACCCGGATATGCTTTGCGGAAGAGTGATGGACTTTATCGGACATAAAGCCTCCGATTGGGCCGCCGACCATCTTCAGACCGTACTGATTAATGATTCCGTACATACCTACCGCTGTGGCGGGAAGCATGTAAATCTGGTTCAGGAAAGGGATAAAATAGGTAAGTCCGCAATAAATACAGTATACTACAAATCCATTTAACGCAACAGCCCAAATGTCTACGCTCTTAATTGCCTGCATCATACCGCCGAATGCAGCCTGCGCTTTGTTTACTTCCTTGCCGTCTTCATCCACACGTTTTTCGTCATTGGGAACAAAGATAAGGCAGAGAACACCGGCAGCAGCAGTAACTGCAGCCAGGAACAAAAGACCGCCTCTTAAGGCAGGTGCGCCTTCTCCCATAGCCTTAAAGATGGCCAAAGCAGAAGATGCGACAATTACGTCTATAATACCTCGTCCCATTTCCAAAAATCCAAACATACGCCCCTGGGTCTTTTCATCGCCAAGAAGACGGATGGCTTTCAGAAGCACCGGCCAGTAGGTAACTTCACCTAAGATAGCCATAATACCGAAGGCGACCAGGAAGCCCCAGTATCCGGGGAAGGTTGACAGATAGACGCCCACGGCCCCCAGACCGATCAGTGAACATCCGATCATATATTTTTTGCTGAACATATCACAGACGTAGATGCCGGCGATCAGGCCGATGGTCTGTACAATTCCGTAGGCGCTTAAGGCGCCGCCGATCTGGGTGTTGGTTAACCCCATGAACTCCTGCATGGGAACATAGAACATGTCTTTCATGGAAGACAGCTTGAATGCGATACCGCCTGACAGGGTAAGGATGCAGAATACAAACCAGCGGTTCGGGGCAGCTTTCATTGCCTTTGCTTTCATTTCATTACTCATTTGTTTGAAAATCTCCTTTCATTTTCTTTGGATTTTGTTGCGTTTTGTTTGGAAATGTTTGATATGGCTTGAGTATACACGATAAACCAAATTAAATCAAGAAAAATACATAAAAATAACAAAAAATAAACGAAATACCCAAAGAAAACAAAGAAAAATTGTATAATATCACGCTATAAATTTGTGCTTTGTTTGTTTATAATGATTAGGGGGAAATATAAAAAAAGGAGTGAGAGCGGTGCTGGCGCGGGAGAGGCATAAGCTTATTTTAGAATTATTAAGGAAAAACGGGACAGTTCGCACTTCGGAGCTGGTGGAGGTCATGGAAGTTTCTTCGGAGACGGTCCGAAAGGATCTAGATTATCTGGAACAGGCCGGACAGCTGGAGCGGGTGCACGGAGGGGCGGTTCCGGTTTCCGGGAAGATCGTGGCAGAGCCTGTAGAGAAATACGTTTCTCTGGCGGCGCGCAATACCCAGCATATGGATGAGAAGGCCATGATTGTCCGCCATGCGGCAGGGCTGGTGAAGGAAAAGCAGGTGGTGGCGCTGGACTACGGCAGCACCAGTCTGCTGATGGCAAAAGAATTAGCAAGGCAGTTTCGTTCCCTTACAGTAATTACAAATTCAATTCAGAACGCGCTTGCGCTTGCGAATTGCCGGGATTTTACCATTATTCTCATCGGAGGCATTCTGAATAAGGAGGAACTGTCCCTGGGAAACGATTTTTCTGCGATGCTGGATGGTCTGCACATCGATGTGCTGTTTATGTCGGCCAGCGGTGTTCATCCCACAGTAGGTCTGACTGACCAGGGATTCAGCGAGGCACGGGTACAGAACCAGATGCGTCAGCTGGCCAGCCGTACGGTGGTACTGGCAGATTCCGGAAAGTTTGGGAAAGCAAGTCTGGTGAAGATCTGCGCACTGGGGGAAGTAAATATGATTGTGACGGACTCTGGCCTTGACAAGGCAATGGAGGACGCGGTGCGCGAAACCGGGGTGGAACTGGTGGTTGTTCCATGGGATCAGGCAGCTGGAAAAATGCTTGTATTTCCTGGCGCGTCGTGTTAAAATTCAGGTATCTTGCAAGGGAAATCGTAATACGGAAAAGAGGCTTTTTATGCAGAATCTGCGGAGAAGACGAAGGCGTTAAAGAAAAGACCGGGAATTATTATTTAAAATTAAAAAGGGATGATGTTGATGCCAAGACCAATTATGTGGCTTTTCAAGATTATCCTGTCCCACGAAAAGAAATACGCCTGCCTGGAGATTGCCCTGATGCTGGCTGCCGGAATTCTGGCGCCGGCATCCGCTGTGATGCTTTTATGGCTGATCGATGCGGTGACAGAGGGGAATCTTTGGGTTTATCCGCTGATTCTGTATATCGGCATGTTGTTTGCCCGGGAAGGGATCCTGGCGCTGCGCCGTTTCTGCGCTGCCAGGGTCTTATATGCCTTGGGAAAAAACATGCAGGAAGAAACCATACATAAATTTAACCGGATTCCATACTGCCTTTTTGAGCAGAGGAAAAGCCGGGATATTCTGGAGCAGATCGCACAAAAGCCGTCTGCATTTTTGTATGAGTTGTATCAGAACATCATTATGATCATATCCGACACCGTGTCTGCGGTGGGATATCTTTTTGTCGTGGGACAGGTACACTGGCTGCTGTCAGCCGGTTATCTGTTTTTTTTATTGTTTGTAATAAAGGCCAGCTTCCGTTCCATGAACGGAATGGCTCGGTTATACGATGCCCAGACCGGAGAAGAGAGGCGTATGGAGTATCTGGGAGGGCTTTTGACAGTCAGAGCCGCTGGTATCAGACAGAAGGGCGGGGAACCGGCAAATGACAGCACATAAGTCCGGAAGAGCGCTGGCGCAGAGGACCGGGATGTGGTAGGATAAGGATAAGATAAAATCAGTGAAAAGCAGGGAGGATAAGATGCGATGAAACAGGACTGGCAGAAGGACTTTGAGGATTACGCGAAATCACATCTTCCGGAGGTGAAGGCATTGCTGAAAGAATGGGCAGCCATACCAGCGCCGTCTCATCAGGAAGAGCAGAGAGCCCGGGCAGTGAAAGCATGGCTTTTGGCCCAGGGGGCAGAAGGGGTACAGATTGATGAGGCCGGAAATGTGGTATATGAAATGGGCTGTGAGAAGGCGGAGCGGATCGCCGTGTTTATGGCTCATATGGATGTGGTATTCCCGGATACAGAAGCCTTTACGGTAAGAGAGGAGGAGGGGCGGATGTATGCTCCGGGAATTGGAGATGATACGGCCAATCTGGTACTTCTGATGATGAGTGTCAAGTATCTTCTGGAGAGAAAGGCAGAGCCGGCAAAGGGATGGGGGATTCTTTTTGCGGCAAATGTGTGTGAAGAAGGTCTGGGCAATCTGAAGGGGAGCCGCGCCGTCTGCGAAAAGTGGAAAGATAAAATTGCAGCTTTCTATTCTCTGGACGGCTATCTGGGATGGGCGGTAACCCAGGCTGTGGGTTCCCAGAGGTACCGGGTAACGGTGCGGACGGAAGGCGGCCACTCTTACTCTGCTTTTGGAAATCCCAATGCCATTCACATACTGGCCGGACTGATCCAGAGCCTTTATGCAGTGCGGCTTCCTGACGGGGCAAAGACTACTTACAATGTAGGAACGATCCAGGGCGGCACTACCATTAATTCCATTGCCCAGGAGGCGTCCATGACCTATGAATTCCGGTCAGAGGATCATAAATGCCTGAAATATATGGAAGATTTTTTTTATGGCACAGTGAAGGCTCTGGGGCTGGCCGGATGGGATGTGGAAACAGAAGTGCTGGGGATCCGGCCCTGCAATAAGGGAGTAGATCAAGAGGCTCTGCGATCCCTGGAAGAGAGCTGCCGTAAGGTGATTTCCATGTACTGGGACGGTCAGGTGAAGACAAAAGCCAGTTCCACAGATGCAAACATTCCTCTGTCTATGGGAATTCCGGCCTGCACGGTGGGCTGCGTGGCAGGCGGAGGGGCCCATACCAGAGAAGAGTGGATCGAGACAGACAGCCTGCTGCCGGGATTTTTGACAGCGCTGGGAATGGTGATGAGATATATTTCATCGTAAACGAGTTTCTGTTTTTAAACTTTCAGGAAACGTAGACAGGGTTTCTGGATTATGGTAAGATAACGAAGAAAACCAGCGTGCGTACTGGCATCCCTGAATTAACGCCGCCTAATCAGCGGCAGACGATCCGCGTAAATAGGCGTGAAAAAAGAAAAGAAAACAAACAGCCGTCAGGCAGCGGCTGTGTGAAGGAGGACGTTATGATTAAGCAGTTAATGGAAAAGATTGAAAAAACCAAGGCCCCGATCTGCGTTGGGCTGGATCCTATGTTAAGCTATATTCCGGAGCATGTGGTAAAGAAAGCCTTTGACGAATTCGGTGAGACGTTAGAGGGCGCGGCGGAAGCTATCTGGCAGTTCAATAAAGAAATTATTGACTGCACCTGGGATCTGATCCCATCGGTAAAGCCCCAGATCGCCATGTATGAGCAGTTTGGCATCGAAGGACTTAAAGTATATAAGAAAACAGTGGATTACTGCCGGGAGAAAGGACTTCTTGTTATCGGAGATGCCAAGAGGGGTGATATCGGATCCACTTCCGCAGCTTATGCAGCCGGTCATATCGGCAAAGTGAAAGTGGGAAAGAATACCTTTTCCGGTTTTGACACAGATTTCCTGACGGTGAATCCCTATCTGGGAACAGACGGCGTGAAGCCTTTCGTGGAGGCATGTCAGGAAAATGACAAGGGTCTGTTTGTTCTGGTAAAGACCTCGAATCCTTCCAGCGGCGAATTCCAGGATAAGCTTATTGACGGCCGGCCTTTATATGAACTGGTGGCAGAGAAAGTAGTAGAGTGGGGCGAGGCCTCCATGGACGGTGATTACAGCAATGTAGGCGCTGTGGTAGGTGCTACCTATCCGGAGATGAGCCGGATCTTAAGAAAACTGATGCCCCATACGTATTTCCTGGTTCCCGGCTACGGCGCACAGGGCGGAACGGCAGAGGATCTGAAGTACTGTTTCAATGAGGACGGTTTTGGCGCTGTGGTGAATTCTTCCAGAGGAATCATTGCCGCATATAAGAAGGATACTTACGCCAAATTCGGACCGGAGCATTTTGGAGATGCTTCCAGACAGGCAGTCATCGATATGGTACAGGATATCGGACGGGTTCTGTAAGATGTTATGGGCCCGCTGTGGATGCGCGCTCCGGCGCGGGTGTGCATCCCCGGCGCACACTTTTTGTAATCAAAAACCAGGAGGCACAAAAAATGGCAAAAATAAAAGAAACGGCCCGGGTGATCAGCCAGGAAAAGCTGGCAGACGGCGTTTACAGCATGTGGATCGATTCCCCTGCCATTGCATCACAGGCGGTTCCGGGGCAGTTTATCTCTCTGTACTGTCGTGACGGCGCACGGCTGCTGCCCAGGCCCATCAGCCTGTGTGAAATCGACCGGGAAGGCGGACGGCTTCGGATCGTGTACCGGATCGCAGGAAAAGGAACGGCGGAATTCTCCGCATACCAGGCCGGAGATCCGGCAGAGATCATGGGACCATTGGGCAATGGATTCCCCTTAGAAGCAGCAGAGGGAAAGCGGGTATTCCTTATCGGCGGCGGCATCGGCGTTCCGCCCATGCTGGAGACGGCAAAGGCTCTTAAGGGCGAAAAGATTATCGTGCTGGGTTACCGGGACAGCCAGATGTTTTTAAAAGATGAATTTGAGAAGACAGGAAGCGTATTTGCTGCCACAGAGGACGGAAGCTTCGGCACCAAGGGAAATGTGCTGGATGCCATCCGGGAGAATGGCCTTAAAGGAGATGTAATCTTCGCCTGCGGCCCCACTCCCATGCTTCGCGCATTAAAGAACTGGGCAGCTCAGGAAGGAATCGAATGTTACCTTTCTCTGGAAGAGCGGATGGCCTGCGGCATCGGCGCATGCCTGGCCTGCGTCTGCCAGTCCAAAGAGGTAGATGAACATTCTCATGTACACAATAAGCGGATCTGCAAGGAAGGTCCGGTATTTCGGGCTGAGGAGGTGGAGCTGTGATGAACATGAAGGTAAATCTGGCCGGCGTGGAATTAAAGAATCCGGTTATGGAGGCTTCCGGCACCTTTGGCTCCGGAGCCGAGTACGGCGAGTTTGTAGATTTGAACCGTCTGGGTGCGGTGGTAACCAAGGGGGTGGCCAATGTGCCCTGGCCGGGAAATCCCACGCCGCGGATTGCAGAGACCTGCGGCGGCATGTTAAATGCCATCGGGCTGCAGAATCCGGGAATCGATGTGTTCGCACGCAGGGACATCCCCTTTTTAAAGAAATATGACACGAAGATCGTGGTTAATGTATGCGGAAAGACCACGGAGGATTACATTGAGGTGGTAGAGCGGCTGGGAGACGAGCCGGTGGATCTTCTGGAGATCAATATTTCCTGTCCCAATGTAAAAGAAGGAGGAATTGCTTTCGGTCAGGACCCGAAAGCAGTGGAAGCGATCACAAAGGCATGCAAGGCGCACGCAAAGCAGCCGGTGATCATGAAGCTGAGTCCCAACGTGACGGATATTACCGTTATGGCAAAGGCGGCAGAGGCCGGTGGAGCCGATGCCATTTCTCTGATTAATACCCTGACCGGCATGAAGATTGACGTAAACCGCAGAACCTTCGCTCTGGCCAATAAGACCGGCGGCTTATCGGGCCCGGCCATCAAGCCGGTGGCTGTGCGGATGGTATATCAGGCGGCCAATGCGGTAAAAGTTCCCATCATCGGCATGGGCGGCATTCAGAGCAGTGAAGACGCTCTGGAGTTTATCCTGGCAGGAGCCACGGCGGTGGCGGTGGGAACGGCTAATTTTAACAATCCCTATGCAACTGTGGAAGTCATTGACGGGATCCGGGATTACATGGAAAAGAACGGCGTCCAGGATATCCGGGAGCTGATCGGGGCAGTTCGCTAAAGGGCAGAGAACCGGCAGCAGGAAATGGACTGGAAACAGAAATATCGCTGCGGACAAAAATAAGTCTGTTATGAGAAAGCGGGAGAATACCCGCAGATACAGGAGGATTGAACATGGAACAGTATAAGCAGGAATTTATTGAATTTATGGTAGAGAGCCAGGTGCTGAAATTTGGCGATTTTACTTTAAAGAGCGGAAGAAAGTCTCCTTTCTTTATGAATGCAGGTGCTTATGTCACCGGTACCCAGTTAAGAAGACTGGGTGAATATTACGCAAAGGCCATTCATGATAATTTCGGCCTGGACTTTGATGTGCTTTTCGGACCGGCCTATAAGGGAATTCCGCTGTCTGTGGCCACATCCATGGCCATCAGCGAGCTGTACGGCAAAGATGTGCGCTATTGCTCCAACCGTAAGGAGGTAAAGGATCACGGAGACACCGGCATCCTTCTGGGAAGCAAGTTAAAGGACGGCGACCGGGTTGTGATGATCGAGGATGTAACCACATCCGGAAAGTCCATTGAGGAGACGTATCCCATCTTAAAGAGCCAGGCAGATGTGGAGATTAAGGGCCTGATTGTATCCTTAAACCGCATGGAGCGGGGCAAGAGCGAAAAGAGCGCTCTGGAAGAAGTGAAGGATTTATACGGTTTCCCCACTGCCGCCATTGTAAATATGGCGGAGGTTACGGAGTATCTGTATAACCGGGAATGCCAGGGACAGATTGTGATCAATGATGACATAAAGGCAGCCATTGACGCATATTATGCTCAGTATGGAGCAAAATAGCCGTTTGACAGGAGTGATGGATTATGAATATGGAACGAGTTTATAAGACCATGGGCCGGGCCGGCGCGGGAAGCATTGCAGCCGGGATCATTATTGCCACAGTAGGTCTGACGGTGGGAATCGTCTCCATTGTAACAGGAGCGCTTTTATTAAAGCGGAAATCGGAAATTGAATTTTAGCGGCGCAGGCGGCGGTCTGGAGCGTATATGATAAGAAATACAACCAGGCACCAGAAGATGGGCTGGGTACTGTTTATTCTGTACCTGGCCCTGCTGGTGTATTTTCTGTTTTTTGCAGAGTTTTTCGGAAGGACCGATGCGGCGCTTCGGGAAGATTATGCGTATAATTTGGAACCTTTTAAGGAAATTTCCCGATTCTGGACGTATCGGGATAAGTTAGGAATGTGGGCATTCCTTTTGAACGTAGTTGGAAATGTGGCGGCATTTATGCCATGCGGTTTTTTTCTTCCTATTGTCAGCCGGCGGAGCAAAAAATGGTACAACACGGTCATAATCAGCGGCGGATTCAGCCTCTGTGTGGAACTGGTACAGCTGGTATCGAAGGTGGGAAGTTTTGATGTGGATGACATTATTTTGAATACAGCCGGCGGGATCCTGGGATACATCACCTATCGGATCGTACAGAGAATTCGGATTTGGAGGCGGAGACATGCCGGAAAAAAATAAAAAGATAAATTATGTAAATTATGTGAGGAAGCCCCTGGCCCGGAGAAGCTTCTGGGCGGCGGGGATCACGGCGGTAGCGCTGGTGCTGTTTGGTTCTGTGGTGGGACTGGCTGTAAAGAGCCAGGGAAATGTCCTGCTGAATGTAGGCGCTATGGCCTTTTCCAGTTTCCTCTTTGCAGCCTGCGGCCTGGGATATGGTGTGTGGGCTTTATTTGAAAAAGAGAAAAATTATATCCTGGCGAAGCTGTCCATGATTCTGGACGGGCTGCTGATCCTGATCTGGGTGATTACCCTGATCATCGGCCTGCAGCATATGTAGATGCAGACGCCGGAAGAAAGGAGAACAGTTATAATGGATGTTTGGGAGTACTGGAAGGAAGAAAATGACGGGGCAGGAGAGCGGTATGCGCTTTCCATGGAGCGGATCCGTATGATTCCTTCTGAGAATACGGTGCAGGAGCCCTACAGAGATTATTTTGTGCAGGTTTCCGGGTTTATCTGTCTTCTGGGGGAGACCGTCTGCTCTCTTCAGAACGGATGTATGGAGAAGGCGTCCCTGGAAGAACTCCAGCAGCTAAATCACCGGCTGTACCGGGATATCCTGCCGGACCACTACCAGGAGAGCTATGGAAACCCGGCTTATGCGTCGGCACATCTGGGAGAAGTCTTTGGCCCTCTTCTGTCCTTCCTTTACAGTGAACTGCGCAGCCAGATTCCTAATGTGTTCGAGGGAAGGCTCAGGCCCATTGCAGCGGCCTGCGAGACATTTATCGAAATCTATAATCTTTTTGAGGAGAGCATTCCCCAGGAGAAAGAAGTACGGGATGTGCTGTACTGGTACGTAAGTGATTATGCAGATCAGACCGTGCGCAGCTGGCTTTGGGAGCGGTTTGACCCGTCCTATTCTTTTGCACGGGACATTATCATGGAATCGGATCTTAAGGATCTTCGGTATCTGTATGGGTTCGGCGAATATATTTCGCCCTCAGAACTTTCCGTGGCGGAATTTTTAAATTCTCTGCCGGAGGAGACGGTACGTTCTATGGCGGACACCTACGTAGAAGGGTTCCGGAAAGGGTTTGCGGTAATGGGAAGGGATCTTTCCATAAAGAAAACGGTGCTGATCCGCTATGAGGTAGGATTTGAGCGGATGATCCGTTATGCAGTAGAGGGCTTTGGCCGTCTGGGACTGCAGTGCATCTTCTGCCGTGCGCCGCTGTCTGTAATTAACCGGAATCCCAACCGGAAGGTGGGCTGGTACAGTTCTTCGCCCAATAAACAGTATGAATATGACCATCGCTATGACTGCGCCCTTTATATGGGAAATACGCTGAAGGAGCGGAAGCTTTCCGTGCTGCGGACAGCCTTTGAGGATTTTAAGGAGCTGGCCTCCTGGTATGCAGGACCGGCTGTGGTGGAAACTTTCGGCGAGCCGGGATTTGTGCCGGTAAATAAAAAGGAGTGTTATGCACTGTCCGAGCATCAGGAAGCTGTGATTCGAAGCTATAATAATGAATTTACGGAACTGATGAATAAGTATTCGCCGGAGGAAGAGACCAGTTTTACCATTATTGCTTTCCCGCGGCCGGAGATCGGGGAACCCTACCGGGAGATCTTTGAGGAGATTATCCGGATCAATACGCTGGACTATGAAAAATACCAGAAGATCCAGCAGGTGATCATTGATGCTTTGGATCAGGCCGATTGGGTCCGGATTAAAGGAGCAGGGGAAAACCGCACGGATCTTACGGTTTCCCTTCATCCTCTGAGAAATCCGGAGAAGGAGACCAAGTTCGAAAACTGTGTTTCGGATGTAAATATTCCCCTGGGAGAGGTGTTTACATCGCCGGTCCTTGCAGGTACGGAGGGCCTTTTAAATGTAAAAAGCGTATATATCGGCGAATTCCAGTTTAAGAACCTGGCCATCTGGTTTAAGGACGGCCGGGTGACGGATTACACCTGTGAGAATCTGGAGGATCCGGAGGAGAACCGGAAGCTGGTGCGGCAGGTGATCTTAAAGAATCATGAGAGCCTTCCCATGGGCGAATTTGCCATCGGTACCAATACTACAGCTTACGCGGCTGGGCAGCGCTACGGGATCGTGGACCGCCTGCCTATTCTGATTGTGGAAAAAATGGGGCCTCATTTTGCGGTAGGCGATACCTGCTACAGCTGGGCGGAGGACTGTCCCATGTATAATCCGGACGGGAAGGAAATGATCGCCAGGGACAATGAAATTTCCATTCTCCGGAAGGAGGATGTATCCAAAGCCTATTTCAGCTGTCATACGGATATTACCATCCCTTATGACGAGCTGGATTCCATCGTGGCATGCAGGGAAGACGGCAGGGAGATTCCCATTATCCGGAACGGACGCTTTGTGCTGTCTGGAACAGAGAGTTTAAACGAACCTCTGTCCGGAAGTGGACTTTTATCGTAAATTCCTGAGAAGGGGATTGACGGGACCGGGAAAAGACGTTATTATACTAATAAGTAAAGCGGAATTAATAAGCGATACTAATAAGAAAAACTAATCAATTCACCGGTTTTCCCTGATAAGTAAGTATGTCCACAGGACAAAAGAGACGAGAGCGGAAGGCCGGTTCTTTTAGGAAAGGAGATCAGGATGGCAAAGGTTGGCATTGTTATGGGCAGCGATTCCGATATGCCCGTTATGGCGAAAGCAGCAGAGATTTTAGATGAGATGGGGATTGAATATGAGATGACAATCATTTCCGCTCATCGGGAGCCGGACATTTTCTTTCAGTGGGCAAAGGCGGCAGAAGAGAAGGGCTTTAAGGTGATTATTGCAGGCGCGGGCAAGGCAGCTCATCTTCCCGGCATGTGCGCGGCCATCTTCCCCATGCCGGTAATCGGCATTCCCATGAAGACTTCTGATCTGGGCGGCGTGGATTCTCTGTATTCTATCGTGCAGATGCCGTCAGGCATCCCGGTGGCTACCGTCGCCATCAATGGCGGGGCCAACGCCGGTATCCTTGCGGCAAAGATCCTGGCAACCTCGGATCCGGAGCTTCTGGCAAAGCTTAAGGATTATTCGGAGAAGTTAAAGAAGGATGTAGTGGCCAAGGCGGATAAGCTGGCTGAAGTCGGATACAAGGAATATATGGCTTCTGGCAAATAATGAATGATTTTAAAGGATTGCGGATACCCGGGCAGGCGGCAAAACAGAGGCTGCCGGCACAGCAAATGGAGGATAAATATGGATTACAAGAACGCTGGAGTAGACATTGAGGCCGGATACAAGGCGGTGGAACTGATGAAGAAGCATGTAGAGAGCACCATGCGTCCGGAGGTACTGGGAGGAATCGGCGGTTTTTCCGGCGGCTTTTCCCTGGCAAAGATCAAGGAGATGGAGGACCCGGTTCTTCTTTCCGGAACAGACGGATGCGGAACCAAGGTAAAGCTGGCCATCGTTATGGACAAGCATGACACCATCGGCATTGATGCTGTGGCCATGTGTGTCAATGACATCGCCTGTGCAGGCGGTGAGCCGCTGTTTTTCCTGGATTATATTGCCTGCGGAAAGAATTATCCGGAAAAGATCGCGGATATTGTAAAAGGCGTGGCAGAGGGCTGCCGTCAGTCCAATGCTGCTTTGATCGGAGGCGAGACCGCGGAGCATCCGGGACTGATGCCGGAGGAGGACTACGATCTGGCAGGATTTGCCGTAGGCGTCTGCGACAGAAAAGAGATGATCACCGGGGAGACGCTAAAGGCCGGTGATGTGCTGATCGGCATGGCTTCTTCCGGTGTTCATTCCAACGGTTTTTCTCTGGTTCGGAAGGTTTTTGACAAGGAACTGACGAAAGAGGGCCTGGATACCTATTATGACGAACTGGGAACTACCCTTGGGGAAGCCCTTTTAGCACCCACGAAGATTTACGTGAAAGCTCTGCGCTCCATCAAAGAAGCGGGAGTAACCGTAAAGGCATGCAGCCACATTACCGGCGGCGGCTTTTATGAGAATGTGCCCCGGATGTTAAAGGACGGTGTAAAGGCTGTAGTAAAGAAGGACAGCTATCCGGTACCGCCTATCTTCCGGCTGCTGGCAGAGAAGGGCCAGATTGAAGAACATATGATGTACAATACCTTCAATATGGGGCTTGGCATGATTATTGCAGTGGATCCGGCGGATGCAGAGAAAGCGAAGGCGGCCATCGAGAGTGCCGGCGAGACGGCTTATGTGGTCGGCTCTGTGGAAAACGGCGAGAAAGGCGTGGAAGTATGCTGAAAATCGGAGTGCTGGTATCTGGAGGAGGAACAAATCTGCAGGCCATATTTGACGCCATTGACAGCGGAAAGATCCGGAATGCCCAGGTGAAAGTGGTAATTAGCAACAATGCAGGGGCCTATGCCCTGGAACGGGCACGGCATAAGGGCGTGGAGGCTTTGTGTCTGTCACCGAAAAGCTTTGAAAGCCGTGACGCATTTAATCGGGCTCTCTTAGAGACTGTGGATTCCTATGATCTGGATCTGATCGTGCTGGCCGGATATCTGGTAACCATTCCTGAGGCCATGATCCGCCGCTACCGGAATCGGATCATCAATATTCATCCGTCATTGATCCCCTCCTTTTGTGGTGTGGGTTATTACGGGCTGAAAGTTCATGAGGCTGCCCTGTCCCGCGGCGTAAAGATTACAGGAGCTACGGTGCATTTTGTGGACGAAGGCGTAGATTCCGGTCCCATCCTCCTGCAGAAGGCAGTGGAAGTAAAAGATGGGGATACGCCGAAAACGCTGCAGCAGAGAGTGATGGAAGAGGCAGAGTGGATTATCCTGCCGAAGGCCATTGATATGATTGCCAATGGAGAGATTTCACTGGGAGAGTAGGACTTTGGGAAGCCAAGTCCTGGGAACAGAAAGAAAGGACATAGAAGATGAAGGTTTTAGTAGTAGGAAGCGGCGGCCGTGAGCATGCCATCGTCTGGAAGATTGCCCAGAGCAGCCGGGTGGAAAAGATTTACTGCGCACCGGGGAATGGAGGAATCAGCCAGCTGGCAGAATGTGTTCCCATCGGCGCCATGGAATTTGAGAAACTGGCTGATTTTGCCGAAAAAGAAGCCATCGATCTGACGGTCATCGGCATGGACGATCCGCTGGTAGGCGGTGTGGTGGATGTATTCGAGGCCAGAGGCCTGCGGGTATTCGGCCCCAGAAAGAATGCGGCGATCCTGGAGGGGTCCAAGGCATTTTCTAAGGATCTGATGAAAAAATACAATATCCCCACGGCGGCGTACGAAACCTTTGATTCTGCCCAGGAAGCCCTTAATTACTTAGAGACTGCGTCCATGCCTATCGTTTTAAAGGCCGATGGTCTGGCTTTGGGGAAAGGCGTGCTGATCTGCAGGGATTTAGATGAGGCCAGAGAGGGCGTTAAGGAACTGATGGAAGATAAGAAGTTCGGTTCTGCCGGTGAAAAGATCGTGGTGGAAGAGTTTATGACCGGCCGGGAGGTTTCTGTCCTTTCCTTCGTGGATGGAAAGACCATCAAAATCATGACCTCCGCCCAGGATCACAAGCGTGCCGGCGATGGGGATACCGGATTAAATACCGGCGGCATGGGTACCTTTTCACCCAGCCCCTTCTATACGGAGGAAGTGGATGAATTTTGCCGGAAATACATTTATCAGACGACTGTGGACGCTATGGCGAAGGAAGGCAGGGAGTTTAAGGGAATCATTTTCTTTGGCCTGATGCTTACAGAAAAGGGGCCCAGAGTGCTGGAGTACAATGCCCGTTTCGGTGATCCGGAGACTCAGGTGGTGCTTCCGCGGATGAAGAACGATATCGTGGACGTATTTGAAGCCTGCGTTGACGGACGGCTGGATGAGATTCAGCTGGAATTTGAAGACAATGCGGCGGTGTGCGTAGTTCTGGCTTCCGATGGATATCCTGTTCATTATGAAAAGGGATACCCCATTTCCGGACTGGATCAGTTCCCTGGAGATGACGGCTGCTACGTATTCCATGCCGGAACGAAATTTGCAGAGGATGGAAAGACCTTTTTAACCAACGGCGGAAGAGTCCTGGGTGTGACAGCCCTTGGAAAGGACCTTCGGTCGGCCCGGGAGAATGCGTATAAGGCTGCGGAACGGATTTCCTTTGCCAATAAGTATATGCGTCATGATATTGGAAAGGCCATTGATGAGGCATAGAGGATTTTAATAAAGATTAATTTCTGACGAAAAGCAAAGAAGGTACTGCCTGGCCGTCAACTGTGACGGAAGGGCAGTACCTTTGTTGCTTTGAAAATCCTGCCGCCGGATCGGCGGCGTTAATTCAGGGATGCCAAATGCGCCGCCAGGCTTTTGCGTGAGGGCTGGTGCATCGGCCGCCGGCGCATGAGGGTTTGCTTTGAAAGTCCTGCCGCCGGCGCATGAGGGTTTGTTCTGTTAAATCGGGCAGTTTGAAAAGATTATTTATGAAAATCCGCCGTCCTGTTTCAGCTTCTGGATCAGTTCCATATCCGATGCTGTCAGCTTAATATTGGTGCAGTATTCTTTCCCGTCCGGTGTCTTTACTGTAGTTTCCAGAATCGTTCCTTCAGACAGTCCGTCCTGGGATACTGCCTTCAGGAAAAGGGGAAGTTTGGGATGGTTCTGCAGGAATGTGGTAAGCATTTCGCGGTACTGCATAAGCTGGAATGGATTGAAAGCCATATAAAACCTCCTTAACCTGTAAAGTCATGCCGGACTTTGGCAGGTGTTCTCTTAATGATTGTTTCCGGATCTGTGATGCCGGATAATGCAAATGCCCTGCAGCAGGCGAGAGGCTTTCAGGCCTGCTGCAGGGCATGCCTTGCAGAAATAAAAAAATGCGTCTGAGAGGAATCGAACCTCCGCACGCGGCTCCGGAGGCCACTGCTCTATCCACTGAGCTACAGACGCATCTCCATTATGAACTGGTGCGGTTCGGCAAATTTTTAATCCTGCCTTTGATTGTTGTAATATTGGTGGTGGTGATCCTGGTGTGGGACCGGAACCGTAAGGACGCGGGAGAGACCGCGCCGACAGAATCGGTTTCAGAGGCAGAGACACAGGCGGTTGATACGGAGACGGAAGCCGCGGAAAGCGCCGGTGACCCCCATGAATTTACTACGGAAGACTATCCGGAAATCCAGGAGCTGATGAACACCTATTTTACAGCGAAACAGACTGCGGATGTAGAAACCATTTATCGTCTTTTTGGATGGACGGACACCACAGGCATGGAAGCGCTGCGCAGCCAGCTGCAGTACGATGCCCGCTATACGGAAGGGTACCGGAATATTATCTGCTATACGAAGCCGGGCCTGACGGAAGGAACCTATCTGGTTTATGTAAGTTATGACTTAAAATTCAAGAATTCACTGACCCTTGCGCCGGGACTTTTGTGGAATTACGTAAAGACAGCAGAAGACGGAAGTCTTTACCTGACGGATTCATCGGCGCTGACACAGGACGAGTTAAACTTTGTTTCGGACGCAGAGAAGATGGATGAGATTGTTCTGCTGAAAACCCAGATTTATGCAAAGCTTCGTCTCGCTCTGGAGGAGGATGCAGATCTGGCGGAAAGCTACGGCATTCTGGAAAAGCAGGGCGGTGCGGCCGGCGCAGGCCAGTCAGAAACCCAGCATGAGGTTACGGTCCAGATCGGCGGCACCGGGGAAGCGGCAGAAAGCAGTGAGGCCCAGGAGACGGTTTCTGCCGAGTCTGCGGCAGAGGGAAGCAGCGATGCTTCCGGAGAGGCTGTTTCGGAAGGAGCAGAGGCGGTATCAGGTGCAGATACAGCAGTCAGTATTGATTCCCAGTCCTAAACCGCATACGCTTTGCGTTTTTGCGGCAGGCTGGATACAAAGCAAAGAAGACAGCCGGGGATGGCCGGCGCGCGGGGAGGGTATGCTTCCCAAAAGGCGCCGTGTGCCATTCCCGGCATCCCTTTGTCCCGCAGGCATTGGCAGGATTCTGCGGATGCCGTTAACTGCATAAGGAGGAAAAGATGAACGTTAAGGATTTTTATTTTGATTTGCCCCAGGAACTGATCGCCCAGGATCCCCTGGAGGATCGATCTGCCTCCAGGCTCCTTGTTCTGGATAAGGAGACCGGGGAGACATTTCACCATACATTCCGCGAGATCGGACAGTATTTAAAGGCAGGCGACTGCCTGGTCATCAATGATACCAAAGTGATTCCCGCGCGGCTTTTCGGCGCAAAAAAAGATACGCAGGCTAAGATCGAGCTGCTTCTTTTAAAACGGCGGGAGAATGATATCTGGGAGACCTTGGTAAAGCCGGGAAAGAAGGCAAAGCCGGGAACGGAGATCATCTTCGGAGACGGGATTCTTTCCGGAACGATTATCGACACGGTCGAGGACGGAAACCGGCTGATTCAGTTCCACTACGAAGGGATTTTCGAGGAAATTCTGGATAAACTGGGACAGATGCCGCTGCCGCCTTACATCACTCACCAGCTGAAGGATAAAAACCGCTACCAGACCGTCTATGCAAAGCATGAAGGATCTGCGGCAGCGCCTACGGCCGGCCTGCATTTTACAGAGGAACTGTTAAAGGAGATCCAGGAAAGCGGTGTAAAGATCGCCCGGGTGACCCTCCATGTGGGGCTGGGAACATTCCGGCCGGTGAAGGTGGAAAATGTGCTGGATCACCATATGCATTCGGAATTTTACATGATCGAAGAGGCGGAAGCCAGAAAGATTAATGAGACAAAGGCAGCAGGCGGGAAGATTATCTGCGTAGGCACCACCAGCTGCCGCACCATCGAATCTGCAGCTGATGAGAACGGATATCTGAAGGCAGGAAGCGGCTGGACGGATATCTTCATTTATCCTGGCTACCGGTTTAAGATCCTGGATGCGCTGATCACGAATTTTCATCTGCCGGAATCCACCCTTGTGATGCTGGTTTCTGCCCTGGCAGGCAGGGAGCATGTGCTTTCCGCTTATGAAGAGGCTGTCCGGGAGCGCTATCGTTTCTTTTCTTTCGGCGATGCCATGCTGATTATGTCTGAGCCGGAAGAACGCCGCCGGCAGATTCTTGCCGAAAGGAATCCGGAGGGGAAAGATGCCTGAACAGAGCGGCGGAATGAACCGGGAAGAATGGATTCGTTTAAATAAATATCTGGCAGATATGGGGGTCTGCTCCAGACGGGAGGCAGACCGGCTGATCGAGGGCGGAGAGGTAACTGTAGATGGAAAATGCGCAGTCCCCGGGCAGAAGATCCGTCCGGAACAGAAGGTGGTCTGCTGCGGAAAAATCATTTCCGGAAAGGACGGAAAAGGCAGGGCCCAACCGGTATGGCTTGTGGTAAATAAGCCCAGAGGGATCGTCTGCACCACCTCCCACAAGGACCGGGCGGAAACCATTGTGGATATGGTGAAGTATCCCAGCCGGGTTTATCCGGTGGGACGTCTTGACAAAGATTCAGAGGGCCTGATCCTTATGACGAATCAGGGGGATCTGGTGAATAAGATCATGCGCAGCGGAAATGCCCATGAAAAGGAATATCTGGTTTCTGTGGACCGGCCGGTGACGAAGGAATTCTGCCGGGCCATGGAAAAAGGGATCTGGCTGGAAGAATTAAAGCAGACCACCAGACCATGCCGTCTGAAACAGGAGGGTGAAAAAAGCTTCCGCATTATTTTAACCCAGGGCCTTAACCGGCAGATCCGCCGGATGTGCCAGGCACTGGGATATCAGGTCGTCCGTCTGAAGCGTGTGCGGATCATGAATATCCATCTGGGCAGTTTAAAGACAGGCGCCTGGAGGAAGATGACACAGGAAGAATACCGCGAGATGACACGGCTTTTAAAGGAAAGCGGGGCTACAAACCAGCCTTACCGGAGCCGGATGCAGAATGGAAGGGAAAGAAACAAGGAGGCAGATTATGAATGAAAAAATCCTTCGGATGAAAGAACTGGCAGAGGTCCTTTCCAGAGCAGGGCGTGCCTATTATCAGGAAGATCGGGAGATTATGAGCAATTTTGAGTATGACCGGCTTTATGATGAGCTGGCGGCCCTGGAAAAAGAGACCGGAGTGATTCTGTCGGGAAGCCCCACGCAGAAAGTGGGATACCAGGTTTTAAGCGAGCTGCCGAAGGAGGCTCACGAGTCTCCCATGCTTTCCCTGGACAAGACGAAAAGCCCAGACGATCTGGCAGAATGGCTGGGAGATCAGGAAGGGCTTCTTTCCTGGAAGATGGATGGACTGACCATTGTCCTTACTTACGAAGACGGTCGTCTGGCAAAAGCCGTTACCAGAGGAAACGGCGAGATCGGCGAGGTGATCACGCCCAATGCCCGTGTATTTGCCAATATTCCCTTAAATATCGGATTTAAGGGGCAGCTGGTTCTGCGGGGCGAGGCGGTGATCCGCTATTCGGATTTTCGGCGGATCAATGAAGAGATCGAGGATGTGGATGCCCGCTATAAGAATCCCAGAAATCTGTGCAGCGGGTCCGTGCGGCAGTTAAACAGCCAGATCACGGCTCAGAGGAATGTCCGTTTTCTGGCCTTTATGCTGGTGCGGGCAGAGGGACTGGATTTTGAAAACAGCCGAGAAAAGCAGTTTATCTGGCTGAAAAGTCAGGGATTTGACGTAGTGGAGTACGTCCGGGTAAACCGGGATAATGTGAAAGAAGCAGTGGAAGATTTTGCCGGCCGGATCAGTGACAGCGATATTCCGTCAGACGGCCTGGTTCTTTTGCTGGATGACATTGCCTACGGGGAATCCTTAGGACGGACGGCAAAGTTTCCCCGCAATTCCATTGCATTTAAGTGGGCGGATGAGGTTCGGGAAACCCGCCTTGATTATATTGAATGGAGCCCTTCCCGGACTGGCCTGATTAATCCGGTGGCGGTATTTGAGCCGGTGGAACTGGAAGGCACTACCGTCAGCCGCGCCAGCGTCCACAATATCAGCATTATGGAAGCGCTGGAACTGGGAGAGGGAGACCGGATCACCGTTTACAAGGCCAATATGATTATCCCGCAGATTGCCGATAATTTAACCCGCAGCGCATCCATCGCCATTCCGAAGATCTGTCCGGTCTGCGGGGGAGCCACTGAGATCCGGCAGGTGGAGGATGTGCGTTCTCTTTACTGCACAAATCCGGATTGCCAGGCAAAGAAGATCAAGAGTTTTACTCTTTTTGTCAGCCGGGATGCCCTGAATGTGGACGGCCTTTCCGAGGCCACCCTGGAGAAATTTATCGGCGCCGGCTTTATCCACGAATTTGCCGATATTTTTGCCCTGGATAAACACAGAGATGCCATTGTGGAAATGGAAGGATTCGGTGAAAAATCCTATGAGAACCTGATGAATTCCCTGAAGCGGGCATCGCATACCACCCTTCCGCGGCTGATCTACGGCCTGGGTATCGCCGGAATCGGTCTGGCAAATGCAAAGGTTCTCTGCCGGCAGTTTTGCTATGATCTGGATGCCATGCGGAAAGCCACTATGGAAGAACTTGTCTCTGCAGACGGCATCGGGGAGGTCCTTGCCAGGGCATGGACCGATTATTTCAGCCAGGAGAAAAACAACCGGCAGCTGGATCATCTCCTTCAGGTCCTGGATATTCAGAAGGAGACGGTTTCTGACGAGGCAGGAATCTTCCAGGGAAAGACCTTTGTCATTACCGGATCTTTGGAGCATTTTTCAAACCGGAAGGAGCTTCAGGAGCTGATTGAGAGCCTGGGCGGAAAGGCCGCCGGCTCCGTCTCTGCCAAAACCAGCTACCTGATTAACAATGATACTGCCAGCAGCTCATCGAAGAACAAGAAGGCCAAAGAGCTGGGGATCCCTATTCTTTCAGAGGCGGATTTTCTTAAGCTTGTGGAGGAAAAAAAGGAAGCAGCCGGCCAGGCAGAAAGCCGGTAAGGAGGAAGGAATACTATGCCCATAAAAGTACAGAAAGATCTGCCGGCAAAGGCGGTGCTGGAGTCGGAGAATATATTTACCATGGATGAAGACCGGGCGCTCAGACAGGACATCCGTCCGCTGGAGATCCTGATCCTGAATCTGATGCCCATCAAAGAGGATACGGAGACGCAGCTTCTGCGGGCTCTTTCCAATACGCCGCTTCAGGTAGACTGCACCTTTCTTATGGTGGCTACCCATGTGTCAAAAAACACATCCATGAGCCATCTGAATAAATTTTACGTCACGTTTCAGGATATCCGCCACAAACGGTATGACGGGATGATCATTACCGGCGCGCCGGTGGAAAATCTGGAATTTGAAGAAGTGAATTACTGGGAAGAGCTGAAGATGATCATGGAGTGGAGCAAGACCCATGTGACTTCCACAATGCATATCTGCTGGGGAGCACAGGCCGGCCTTTATTATCACTACGGAATCTGCAAATATCCCAGAAAGACCAAGCTTTCCGGCATTTACGAGCATCGGGTTCTGGACCGGAAAGTGCCGCTGGTGCGAAGCTTCAACGATTATTTCATGGCGCCTCATTCCCGGTTTACCGAGGTGCGGCGGGAGGATATTGCAAAGCATCCGGATCTGGTTATTCTGGCAGAATCGGATGAGGCCGGCGTATTTCTGGTAATGAGCCGGGACGGCCGCCAGATTTTCGTCCAGGGCCATCCGGAATATGACCGGATGACCCTGAATAACGAATATTACCGGGATCTGAGCAAGGGCATGAATCCGGCCATTCCCTGCAACTACTATCCGGATGACGACCCCTGCGAGCATCCGATCTTAAGCTGGCGGAATACGGGAAATACCCTTTACAGCAACTGGCTGAACTTCTATGTATATCAGACAACGCCGTATCAGCTGTAGCCGGGACGAACAAAAGACAGGAATACAGACACAAAAAGGAGGGATGAAAGCCCCTCCTTTTTACATTCATTATTTAACGCCCGATACCATAAATTCCAGGTCACCCTTTACCGTATAACTGCCGTAACCGGCCGGGATAATGAAGTTCATTCCCTTTTTCACCGGTTTTCCGTCAAAGGTTCCTTCGCCCTCAAATACGCTGATCATCTGGAAGGGCTGATCCTGGGAGAATACAGCCTCCCCGGAAACCTGCATTCTGGTGACGGTATAAAAGGGGCAGGTTACCAGACGGGTGGAAGTAAAGCCCTGGCCGGATTCTGTGTGGAAATCCGGGGCAGCCTCTTCGTAAGGGCATTTAATCACATCGATGCTCTTCTGAAGGTGCAGTTCCCTTGGCTTTCCGTCCTGAAGACGGTCATAATCATAGAGCCGGTAGGTGATGTCGCTGCTCTGCTGGATTTCCAGGATCACACTGCCGCCGCGGATGGCATGAACCGTTCCGGGATTGATCTGGAAGAAGTCGCCTTTGTGGAGGGGACGGATGCGGATCAGTTCCATCCACCGCTTTTCATCGATCATAGACTTTAATTCTTCTTTTGTCTTTGCATTGTGTCCCACTACGATGGTGCTGTCTGGTTCGCAGTCCAGCACGTACCAGCATTCGGTCTTTCCCAGGGCGCCGTTTTCATGAGCGGCAGCATAGGCATCATCGGGATGTACCTGGATACTTAAGTGCTCCTTTGCATCGATGATCTTGACCAGAAGGGGGAATACATCCCCGGCCAGTCCTCCAAACAGTTCTCTGTGATTTTCCCAGAGCCAGCTTAAGGTTTTTCCCTTATAAGTACCTTCTGTGATGCAGCAGTCTCCCTTTGGATGGGCACTGATCATCCATCCCTCGCCGGTGTGGTCGCTGGGAATGGAATAGCCGAACATGGTGCGGAGTTTGTTTCCGCCCCAGAGAACTTCTTTAAATACAGGCTGTAAAAAAATCATTTCTCCCATAAAATCCGAATCCTTTCTGTATGTACTCCGGTATTTTTACAATGAAGTTCCTGTCGTCAGGCAGACGGCAGGAAATTCCACATAAATTGTAGCACAATCCGATGGATTTTACCAGATATAAACAAAACTGCTGCCGCCCCTTTCGAGAGAAAGAAGACGGCAGCAGTTTTGTCTGTATCCGGTGCGAAACGTCCAAACCCAACGTCTGGAAGAAACAGATTTTAAGCAACCGGCTCAAATACGTCTTTTCCAAGACCGCAGACGGGACAAACCCAATCCTCCGGAAGATCTTCAAATGCGGTTCCGGGAGCGATTCCGTTATCCGGATCGCCGACTTCCGGATCATATTCATAACCACAGGGTCCACATACATACTTCTGCATAAAACAACCTCCTAAATTCAATAATAATAATTGTTACTGATATTATACTGCATTTCTGGAAAAATGCAAGTACTATTTTATATTTTTGTAATTTATTTATAACAGTTCAGGACGGCGGGAAAATGAGGGCAAAAACAGGTGTTAAACTTGCTTATAAGGAGCGATTTTTCTTAGCTGAAGGGCGCTGCAGGGATTTTCCGGAGACTGCAGTGTGCCAGACTGCCAGCAGCAGGCCATAGAAGAGGCATAATGTAAAAATGCGGAGGGCGGTTCCCAGGAAGGACAGCGGGGCGCCGGGTTCCAGAAGAAGAGGATGAAAAAGAAACATCATGGCATCCCACAGTTTCTGATTGATGAAACTGCTTAACAGGAGGAAAAGCACCGGTTTTGCGATGATTTCTGCGGCATTCCAGGTAAAGTCCACCATTCCTTTTAATGTGACCAGATGCCAGGCAGCCAGGAAGATTTCGCTGGCCAGCAGTCCGGCCAGATATGCTTTCATTCCCAGTTTGGGAATGCCGGCAAGGACGAAAAACAGACGCAGGGACAGGGCACATACATGCTGAAGGAAGGTAGAAGAAGTTTTTCCAAGACCGTTCAGGATGCTGCCCAGGGTGGTGGACAGGTACATAAAGGGGCAGAGCCAGCCGAGAATCCGGATGTAGGATCCGGCAGAGGGATTTTCAAATACGCTGGTTCCAAGTTCTCTGCCGTAAAGACAGAAGACGCCGGTACAGAGGATCCCCATATACAGGCTGTAGCGGAGGGCCATGGACACTGCAGAGGCGATCCGTTCCTGTTTTCCTTCCGCCTGGGACTGGGCTACAGCCGGCAGAAGCAGGACAGCCAGGGAATTGGTAATGGCAGAAGGAAACATGATAAAAGGCAGAGCCATTCCGGTCAAAACACCGTATACGGAAAAGGCAGCTGTGCTGGTCAGCCCAAAGGCGGTGAGACGGTTTGGAATCCAGATAGCTTCTGCACTTCCCAGCAGATTTAAAACAAGACGATTGCCCATAAGAGGGAGTGCCAGTCCCATAAGGCAGAGTCCGGCCGGTATGGTTTCACGGAAAGAGGCTCCGGACTGTTTTTCCCGGCGGACCGGAGGGAAAAGGATCATGCAGAAAAACAAAAATACGGCAGATGCAATTTCGCCGATCAGGTGTCCGTAAACAGCCAGAGAGACCGTAAGCAGCTGTCCCGTTTCCTGATAAATCTGCACGATTCCAAAGACAGCCGTCATGCGGATGACCTGTTCGGCCACCTGGGAGAAGGCCGGAATATGGGATTTCTGCATGCCGTAGTACAGGCCGTTGATGCAGGCATGAAGTGCGGCAAAAGGTACAGAGAGAGCGATAATAAAAAGGTATGGTTCGCAGTCCGGTTCCATAAGGATGTGTGCGGCAATAAAGGGTGCGGACCGGCAGATTAAAAGTGCAAGAAGAAAAGAAAGGCCCAGAGAAAGGAAAAGCCCTGCATGGAAGGCTGGAGCGCTCTTTTTCTGATGGCCTGCCACATACTGGGAAAGGGCGGTCTGGACGGAGCCGGCACAGAGGGCAAAACAGATGCTGAAGACCGGATGTACCATATTGTAAAAGCCCAGGCCTTCGGCTCCTATGGTGCGGGAGAGGAAAATCCGATAGAAGAATCCCAGTATTCTGCAGAGAAATCCGGTTCCCGTAAGCAGCAGAGTTCCGGTCAGAAAAGCACGCTTTTGAGGGGAGAGGGAAATGGATGGCATAAGGGCTCCGGTAAAGATGAAAATTAGTATAAAATATGAAAAGAAGGGGAAAGATATGTTTTCGGATTTTTGGCTCTCTGCCGTGCAAACAAAAAAGCCTGCAGCTGTGGGATTTTTAAAGCTGCAGGCTGGCGGGTCAGTTTTTTCTTCTCTTCTTTGTGCTTTTATCCGGCAGCCCGGAAGGCTTGTCCTCTGGCTTCCCGGAAACTTCCATGGACTGGATGATAACAAGGAGACTTTGAAGCTGTTCTTCATTTAGAGCAGGGAGACGGGAGGCGATCTGTGCTGCAACAGGGGAAACATACGTACTTTCATCCTGAAAAAACTGGGATAAGGTAATGCCGAAAAAATCGCAGATCAAAGATAATGTGGGAATAGTGGGCGTAATAGTTCCTGATGAAACCTTATTAATATAGTTGTTGCATTTGCCGATATTTTTGCTGAGTGAATATTCAGAGATGCCTTTTGCCAGGCGGAGCGTAGTGACACGCTCACCGATAAAATTATTTTTATTATTCATTGATACAGCCTTTCAATTTTTGAGTATTTGTTTTAGTATAAGTGCAGGATGCTCTGCGATATTCCTTTATCAATCTCTGTTTTCGAACGAAAAGAAGATTTATAATCTCGATTACAGAAAGCCGGATCAGAGGGCAGAGAGGGCAGAACATTTAAATATCTAAAATCATATTGAATTAGTAGGAAATATGTGATATAGTAAACGTGCCCGGCAGCCTATGGATTGCTGTTCCAAAACCATGGGGTGGGCACACCTGGAATATTTGAATCGGTGCCGCCTGTCCGGCGGATGAGCCGGAAGAGACGGATAACGTTAATTTTCAGAAAGGCGGATTGAATATGAGTGAAGATAAAAAGATGATCTACCTGGACAATGCAGCTACCACCAGGACAGATCCAAAAGTAGTAGAAGCGATGCTTCCCTATTTTACAGAGTATTACGGAAACCCTTCTTCTGTATATGAGTTTTCAGGAATCAGCAAGAAAGCGGTGACGGACGCCAGAGAGATCCTGGCTCGGTCCATCGGGGCCAAAACCCAGGAAATTTATTTTACGGCAGGAGGAAGCGAATCCGATAACTGGGCCATAAAGGCGGCTGCAGAAGCATTCGGGAAAAAGGGAAAGCATATTATCACCAGTAAGATTGAGCACCATGCCGTTCTTCATACCTGTGAATACCTGGAAAAACAGGGGTACGAAGTAACCTACCTGGATGTGGATGAAGACGGAATGGTAAAGCTGGATGAATTAAGAAATGCCATTCGTCCAGATACCATTCTGATTTCCATTATGTTTGCCAATAACGAGATCGGTGTCATCGAGCCGATCCGGGAAATCGGTGAAATCGCAAAGGAGCACGGGATCCCCTTCCACACAGATGCGGTGCAGGCATACGGCCATGTGCCCATTAATGTGGACGAATATCATATTGACATGATGAGCGCCAGCGCCCATAAGATAAACGGACCGAAGGGAATCGGATTCCTTTATATCCGCACCGGCGTAAAGATCCGGTCCTTTATCCACGGAGGCGCCCAGGAGCGGAAGCGCCGGGCCGGAACGGAGAATGTGCCCGGAATCGTAGGATTTGGAAAAGCGGCAGAGATCGCCATGGCTTCTATGGAGGAGCGGAGCCGCCGGGAGGAACAGCTGCGGGACTACCTTATGGAAAAAGTCCTTGCACAGGTTCCCTATACCCGGGTAAACGGCCATCGGACCAGACGGCTTCCCAACAACTGTAACTTTTCCTTCCAGTTCATCGAGGGAGAATCCCTTCTGATCATGCTGGATATGGCTGGAATCTGCGGCTCCAGTGGTTCTGCCTGCACATCCGGTTCCCTGGATCCCTCTCATGTGCTTCTGGCCATTGGCCTGCCCCATGAGATTGCCCACGGTTCCCTGCGGCTGACTCTGAGCCAGGAGAATACAAAAGAAGAAATGGACTATGTGGCGGACCAGATTACCAGAATCGTAGAGCGGCTTCGGAATATGTCGCCATTATATGAGGATTTTATAAAGCACAATAAGTAAACAGAGAAAGAAGGAGAATGCAATGTATTCAGAAAAAGTGATGGATCATTTTGAGCATCCCAGAAATGTAGGAGAGATTGAAAATGCCAGCGGCATGGGCACGGTAGGAAATGCGAAATGCGGCGATATCATGCGGATTTACCTGGACATTGATGAAAACCAGGTTATTCAGGATGTGAAATTTAAGACATTCGGCTGCGGAGCAGCGGTAGCTACCAGCAGCATGGCCACAGAGATGGTAAAGGGAAAGACCGTTCAGGAGGCGATGAAAGTCACCAATAAGGCGGTTATGGAGGCCCTTGACGGACTTCCGCCGGTAAAGGTGCACTGTTCTCTTCTGGCAGAGGAGGCCATTCACGCGGCTCTGTGGGATTATGCACAGAAGAACCACATCGAGATCGAAGGCCTGGAAAAGCCGAAGAGTGATATCAGCGAGGAAGAGGAAGAAGAGGAGTATTGATGGGCAGCTGCGGGAAGAGAGTGATCGTGGGAATGTCCGGCGGTGTGGATTCTTCCGTAGCTGCATATCTGCTGAAAGAACAAGGATATGAAGTGATCGGCGTGACCATGCAGATCTGGCAGGACCAGCCGGATACGGAAATGGAGGAAAACGGCGGCTGCTGCGGACTGAGCGCCGTGGAAGATGCCAGACGGGTGGCGCAGTATCTTGGAATTCCATACTATGTGATGAATTTCAAGGAAGAATTCCGGAAAAATGTGATTGACTACTTTGTTGGAGAATATCTCCGGGGCAGGACCCCCAATCCCTGTATTGCCTGCAACCGTCATGTAAAATGGGAAGCGCTCCTTAACCGGGCAGTGGGGCTGGGAGCTGATTACATTGCCACCGGCCATTACGCCCAGATCGTCCTTCTGCCTAACGGGCGGAGGGCGCTGAAGGTTTCTGCCACGGCCGCCAAGGATCAGACTTATGCCCTTTATAATCTGACGCAGGAGCAGTTAGCCAGAACCCTGATGCCGGTAGGGCAGTATACCAAAGAAGAGATCCGCGGGATTGCCGAAAAGATCGGTCTTCCGGTGGCCCATAAGCCGGACAGTCAGGAGATCTGCTTTATTCCGGACCATGATTACGCTTCTTTTATTGAAGAATACAGCGGAAAGAAGCTTCCGGAAGGAAATTTTGTCGATACAGAAGGACGGGTGCTGGGACGGCACCGGGGCATTACCCATTATACCATTGGCCAGCGCCGGGGACTTGGCCTGGCAGCAGGACGCCGGATATTTGTCAAGGAGATCCGTCCGGATACCAATGAAGTGGTGATCGGAGAAGGCGAAGATGTATTTGCAGATTCTCTCCTCTGTGAAGATTTAAACTGGATGGCAGTGCCCGAACTGCCCGAAGAGGGAATGGAAGTATCGGCAAAGATCCGCTACAGCCATAAAGGCGCCCCCTGCCTGCTGCAGCCGGCAAAGGACGGGCGTGTTTCCTGCAGATTTCGTCAGCCGGTCCGCGCCGTTACGCCAGGTCAGGCAGTGGTCTTTTACCAGGATGATGTGGTAGTGGGCGGAGGGACGATCCTGTAGCCTCTGAAAGGGTAAACCATCCTGCGACGGCGGGCGGCGTACCAGCTATCCCACAAAAGTCTGGCGGCGCATTTGGCATCCCTGAATACATGCCGCCTAATCGGCGGCAGGACTTTCAAGGTAAACCCTCATGCGCCGGCGGTCGATGCACCAGCCATCCCGTAAAAGTCTGGCGGCGCATTTGGCATCCCTGAATTAACGCCGCCTATCCGGCGGCAGACTATCAGAGTAAAAGCAGAATAGAATGCAGTTCAGAAACGGTGTTTTGCAGCAGATCTGTCAGCCGGAAAGGGTGCAGACGGCTGGAGGACACCGTTTTTTGCTGCGGCGTAAATGCACCGGCGGCACATTTTATTACGAAGTATCCAGCAAGACGCGCCTTGTCGGATTGGATTTTATTGAAAAATGTTGTTGCGGCAACATACTTTTCTGCAGAAACGGTTTATGATACAGTACAAAAGAGAAAAAGAAACTCAGCTAAGCTGCCGGAATGCCGGCTGCGGTTTATTAGGAGGAAATGTCATGATACGCAAAATCATAGAAATTAACGAAGCACTCTGCAATGGATGCGGTCTGTGTGCAAAGGCCTGTCATGAGGGGGCCATAGGAATGGTTGATGGAAAGGCGAAGCTTCTGCGGGACGATTATTGTGACGGCCTGGGGGACTGTCTGCCGGCCTGTCCCACGGGAGCCATCCGTTTTGTGGAGAGGGAGGCGGCAGCTTATGATGAGGCGGCTGTCATGGAGAACAAGAGGAAAAAGGAAGAAAGTGGGTCCCTGCCCTGCGGATGTCCCGGCAGCCAGGCAAAGCGGATCCAGCAGTCTGCGGAGCCTGCAGAAAGGGCGGCGGCACCGTCCGTGAAATCCCAGCTGAGCCAGTGGCCGGTCCAGATCAAGCTGGTTCCGGTGCGGGCGCCCTACTTTGACGGCGCGCATCTTCTGATTGCGGCAGACTGCACCGCTTACGCTTACGGAAACTTCCATCAGGAATTCATCCGGAACCGGATCACGCTGATCGGATGTCCGAAATTGGATGAAGGCGATTACAGCCAGAAGCTGACGGAGATCCTCAGCCAGAATGCCATTAAGAGCGTCACCATCGTGCGGATGGAAGTGCCGTGCTGCGGAGGAATCGAAAAGGCAGCTGTCACTGCCATGAAAAACAGCGGGAAATTCATTCCCTGGAATGTTGTGGTGATCTCTGCAGATGGAAAGGTTGTGGAGCGATAAATGCAGGGAACGAGAAATGAGCAGGATATTCTGACGGGAGCGCTTATCGGCCTTGCAAGGGCTTGTACATCCAATCCGCGGACCGGGGATGCGGACCGGGTGCTGGTGGAAGGACTGGCCGGTTCCCTGTTTCAAAAAAGCGGAGACGAGAAGCATTTTCCGGAACTGACAAGGAAGGTAAAGGAAGAAAAGGACAGAATCGCTCCGGGATGTGCCATGTGTACTGCCCGCTGCGGCAATACCGATGATTACGATATGGAGCGCCTGTGGAAAGGGCCGGAGCAGGTACGGACGGTGAAAACTATGCTTCTTTACAGTCTCCGGCAGATGGCCGGTTTCGTATGGCCTGTTATGGAAGCCGGAGGCAGCGTGGATCCGGAGATCCTGGACTTTTTCTATAAGGGGCTGTTTATTCTGGCCGAGGACTGGGAGGCGGATCTTCTGCTTTCTTCTGTGATGGAAATGGGAAAGGTAAACCTTGGCTGCATGGAGGCTTTCGGGAAGGCTGACATATTGTAAGAATTTTGTCAGGAAACCGAAAAGGTCGCCGTATTTACAAATCCATCTGCCTGTAGTAAACTGAAGAGAGCAGTGTCAGCCCTTAAAGAAGGGCTGTTTCAGGCAGAGGAGGAATAAAAATTGGCAGTAAAAAGAAGAAAACGGAAAGCGGCGTTGATTTTAGCGGCTGCCGTCACCGGTGCGCTTGTTTCAGGATGTGCCGGAAGTTATGAGGCAGTTTCTGTCGGAACGGTCCTTACGGCAGCCCAGAAGGATGTCTCCGGGCAGGAAACTGCAGACAGCCAGGGACTTCCGTCATTAAGTGAAAAGGAGACGGAACTTGCCATGGCGCCTGCACCTGCATTTTCCGATGTATCGGATACGGTATATATTAAAGGAAATCAGGTCCGGCTGCGCACGGCGCCTACCACGGCAGACGCGTCCAATATCTACACCGTTCTTAATAACGGGGCTGCTTTGACCCGCACCGGAGACAGTGATGACTGGTGCAGGGTAAATTATCAGGGGCAGACCCTCTACGTGTCCAAAACTTACGTTTCATCAGAGCCGACGGCATCTTCGGGAAACCAGAGCGGTGCAGCAGGTATTTCATCCGGAACGGGAACGGTAAATGCATCAAAGACAGAAGTATCAGACGGCAGTCTTATTACGGTAGATGCGGGCTGGCTGTATGCAGATTATTCTGCCATTAAGACCGGAGCTGCCGTTATGTACCGGTCTTCTGCAGCAGACCGCAAGGAGATTACGGTATGTGTAAATGCCGGCCATGGCACCAGCGGCGGGGAGCAGGCAAAGACATTATGCCATCCTGACGGCACACCGAAAGTCACCGGAGGTACGACCGCCAGCGGTTCCACCAAGGCATCGGCAGTTTCCAGCGGCATGACTTTTTCGGACGGCACACCGGAGAGGGATGTGACGCTGGCACTGGCTAAGGTATTAAAGGACAAGCTTCTGGCGGCAGGATACGATGTGGTGATGATCCGGGAAAGCGATGATGTGCAGTTAGATAATATTGCGAGAACGGTTATTGCCAATAATACGGCAGATTGTCATATCGCCCTTCATTGGGATTCCACTACCAGTGATAAAGGCGCATTTTATATGAGTGTTCCGGATGTTGCTTCCTATCGCGCCATGGAGCCGGTAGCATCCAACTGGCAGAAGCATCACGCCTTGGGCGAAAATCTGATTTCAGGTTTAAGGTCTGCCGGCGTAAAAATCTTTTCCGGCGGTTCCATGGCCATGGATCTGACGCAGACTTCGTACTCCACCATACCCAGTGTAGATATTGAGCTGGGCGACAAAGCTTCCGATCATTCCGCAGCCACCATGGAAGTTCTGGCAAACGGACTTCTGGCCGGAATCAACAGTTATTTTGGAAAATAAAAAAAGTCCTGCCTGGCAGGACTTTTTTTGTATGGAAAACAAAAGGAAGCGGAGACGGTGGGATTCGAACCCACGTGCCGGTTGCCCGACAACTTGATTTCGAGTCAAGCTCGTTATGGCCACTTCGATACGTCTCCGGATGATGTATTTCTGAAAATATGGAAATACATATAAAATATTTACGAACTTGTTTATTATACATGATAATTTCCTTTTTGTGTAGTAGTAAAATGAAAAAAATAAAAGAAATTTCAAAAAGTTCATTGGCCATATTCCGGTTAAGGTGATAGAATGAAACCCCCTTACATGGATGCCGAATATGAACATCCGATCATTAATTTCCACCAGAATATAGCAGACCGGGCCAGGAGCCTCTGAGCTCGGAAGTCAGAAACGCCATGAAATTCAGCCGGAAAGGCCGGATTTCATGGCGTTTTTTGCAGCGCGTCTTTTATTCTTTTCCGCTCCAGCAATAGGTGCAGAGTTTATCCGGGCTGATGCCGATGGACTCCACCAGATCATCCAGTCTGTGATACTTCAGAGAAGTGAAATTCAGCCGCTTGCGGATTTCTTCGATCATTTCATGATAATTCTGACTGTCCGGATCGGCGTAATCGGCCAGGATTTCTTCGGAAACTTCATCGCCTTCCCGCTCGCGGATGATCCGGCGGGTAATCAGATCCAGCTCGGAATTCGAGCGGGAGAAATTCAAATACTTGCAGCCGAAGAGAAGGGGCGGGCAGGCCGGACGGATATGGACTTCTTTGGCTCCGCTTTCGTAGAGGAATTCCGTGGTTTCTCCGAGCTGGGTGCCGCGCACAATGGAGTCGTCAATTAAAAGCAGGCTTTTTCCCTGAATCAGGGCGTTTACCGGGATCAGCTTCATCTTGGCGATGAGGTTCCGCTGGCTCTGGTTCTGGGGCATAAAAGAGCGGGGCCAGGTAGGCGTGTATTTAATGAAGGGCCGCGCAAAGGGAATGCCGGACTCATTGGCATAGCCGATGGCGTGAGCGGTACCGGAGTCCGGAACGCCGGCCACCACATCCGGATGGATTGTATTTTCACTGCTGCTGCAGCCGGAACAGCCGCGGCAGCCCATATCCCGCTGTGCCAGGATCCTTCCGCACCGATAGCGCATGTCTTCTACGTTTACCCCTTCGTAGCTGGATGTGGGATAGCCGTAATAAACCCATAAGAAAGAGCAGATTTTCATTTCTTTCCGGGGTTTGCTTAAGGACTGGATTCCGTCCGGAGACACCAGAACGATCTCACCGGGGCCCAGTTCGGAATAATCATGGTATCCCAGGTTAATGTAGGCAAAGCTTTCAAAAGAAACGCAGAAAGCATTTTCCTTGCGCCCGATCATTACCGGCGTCCGCCCATAGCGGTCACGGGAGGCATAAATACCTTCCGGCGTCAGGATCAGGATCGTCATGGAGCCTTTGATCATTTCCTGGGCATAGAGAAGGCCTTCCACAAGGCTCTGCTTCTGATTAATAATAGAAGCAGTCAGTTCGGTAGCATTGATCCGCCCGCCGCTCATCTCCATAAAATGAATATGTCCGTTTTCGTAGGCCTGGTGGATCAGTTCTTCTTCGTTATTGATCTTTCCCACTGTTACAATGGCAAAACTGCCCAGGTGGGACTGGATCAGCAGAGGCTGCGGTTCATTGTCGGAAATGGAACCGATGCCCGATCTGCCTTCCAGTTCTTCCACATCCCGCTCAAACTTGGTGCGGAAAGGAGAATTTTCAATATTATGAATGCTCCGCTGGAAGCCATGTGGTCCATATACTGCCATACCGCCTCTCCGTGTACCCAGATGCGAATGGTAGTCCGTACCGAAAAAAAGGTCCATCACACAGTCGTCCTTTGATGTTACGCCAAAAAATCCACCCATTATTTCTTATCCTCCAATGCATTCGATCATTATCTTGGTAAAAAGCAAAACATATAATTAGTTTAACATATTTCATATAGATAATACAATCAGGGTGTTCTATTAAAAATACTTATAGATAAATAGCAAAGAAGGTGCATGATATAAAAACATGGAAGCGAAAGAAGCCGGACCAGAGGAAGGGCATCTGCTTTCGGGACTGTTAAGAAAATCGTAGGAAATCCACATGCGGCAAAAATTGACAGAAAAGGACAATAGGGATAGACTAAAATTATCATTGACGAGGAGGATGAGACATGAGGGATGATGAGCGGGAAAACATTTTCACTGTCGGAACCGGAAGGCAGAAGACTGTGTCAGGCAGCCGGAGAGACCGGCGCATGGCGGCAGAGGAGAGCGGCAGGAGCCGGGGCCGGGACAGAGGCAGAAAGACGGCGGGAAAACGGAAACGGGGATGCGGCGGAGCGCTGCTGTCATTTCTGTGCGGTGTTCTGGTAATCGTGTCCGCTTTCTTTGCAGGAATGGGCGCCGGATGGTACCGATGGGGCAGAGATGCCGGTCCCAGAGTCGATCTTTCTTCCATTGAAATGCCGGACTGGATTGAGCAGAACCTGATTCGGAAAAATATTTATTCCAGGCCTGCGGTATCCCTGCGGGAGGTCAATGACATTGTGGTTCATTATGTGGCAAACCCTGGTTCCACAGCAGAACAGAACCGGAACTATTTTGACAATCTGGCAGATCAGGGGCAGGAGGGAGGCACAAGCGCCAGCGCCCATTTCGTCATCGGACTGGAAGGGGAGATTATTCAATGTGTTCCCATCGATGAAATTGCCTACGCTTCCAATAACCGGAATTACGATACCATTTCCATTGAATGCTGCCATCCAGATGAAACAGGAAAATTTAGCGATGCCACTTATGAGGCCCTGGTAAAGCTTACGGCCTGGCTCTGCGATGCAGTAAAAATCGGCCGGGAAGATGTGATCCGTCACTACGATGTCAGCGGAAAAGCCTGCCCTCTGTATTTTGTGGAACATGAGGACGCTTGGAAGCAGTTTAAAGAAGATGTGAAAAACCAATGATGAGAAAACGTAAAAATTACATAAAATCTGGGATTCGTGTGAAAAAGGACTTGCTATTTCAAATGAAATTATGTACAATATGAAGAGGTTGATTATTATTTAACAAATTTTAAGTAATAAATAATAGGAGGAATTCAATCATGGCAGTAAAAGTAGCAATTAATGGTTTTGGACGTATCGGCCGTCTGGCTTTCCGTCAGATGTTCGGAGCAGAGGGATATGACGTTGTAGCAATCAACGACTTAACCGATCCCAAGATGTTAGCAAACCTGTTAAAGTATGATACTGCACAGGGCGGATATTGCGGACACATCGGCGAGGGCAAGCACACCGTAGAGGCTGGCGAGGATTCCATCACCGTTGACGGCAAGAAGATCACCATCTACAAGGAGCCGAAGGCAGCTGATCTGCCATGGGGCGAGTTAGGCGTAGACGTTGTATTAGAGTGCACCGGTTTCTACTGCTCTAAGGACAAGGCTCAGGCTCACATCGATGCCGGCGCTAAGAAGGTTGTTATTTCCGCACCTGCCGGAAACGACTTAAAGACCATCGTTTATTCCGTAAATGAGAAGACATTAACCGCTGAGGACAAGATCATTTCCGCAGCTTCCTGTACCACCAACTGCCTGGCTCCTATGGCAAAGGCATTAAATGACTACGCTCCCATCCAGTCCGGTATCATGAGCACCATTCATGCTTACACCGGCGATCAGATGATCCTGGATGGTCCCCACAGAAAGGGTGACTTAAGAAGAGCAAGAGCAGGCGCTGCCAACATCGTTCCCAACAGCACCGGCGCTGCTAAGGCTATCGGCCTGGTAATTCCTGAGTTAAACGGAAAGTTAATCGGTTCTGCACAGCGTGTTCCGGTACCGACCGGCTCCACCACCATCTTAACCGCAGTTGTTAAGGGAACCGATGTTACCAAGGAAGGCATCAATGCCGCTATGAAGGCTGCTGCTTCCGAGTCCTTCGGATACAATGAGGATCAGATCGTATCTTCCGACGTAATCGGAATGAAGTACGGCTCCTTATTCGATGCTACCCAGACCATGGTTTGCAAGATCGCAGACGATTTATATGAGGTTCAGGTAGTTTCCTGGTATGACAATGAGAACTCCTACACCAGCCAGATGGTTCGCACCATTAAGTACTTCGCTGAGTTAGGCTAATTCTTTTCTCATTGCGATTCTCGATTTTAATCACGAATCAAGACCTTAAGGAGGTCCGGTCATTTGGACCGGCCTCCTTTTTACGTTGAAAGGAGTATATTTATTATGCTGAATAAGAAAACTGTAGATGATTTAAAGGATTTAAAGGGAAAGAAAGTTTTGGTTCGCTGCGACTTTAACGTACCGTTAAAGGACGGCGTAATCCAGAATTACAATCGTATCGACGGAGCAATCCCTACCATTAAGAAGCTTCTGGATCAGGGCGCAAAGGTAATCCTGTGCTCCCATTTAGGAAAGCCGAAAGGAGAGCCTGTTCCGGCTATGTCTCTGGCTCCGGTTGCGCCTGCATTAAGCGAGCGTCTGGGCGTAGAGGTTAAGTTTGTCAGCGATCCCAAGGTAACCGGTCCGGAGACCCAGGCTCTGGCTGCAGGTCTGGAAGATGGACAGGTTCTTCTGCTGGAGAACACCCGTTACCGCGTAGAGGAGACCAAGTACGGCAAGGATCCGGCTGCTGATGAGTACGCAAAGGAGCTGGCTGCTCTCTGCGACAACGGCATTTTCGTTAACGATGCTTTCGGTACCGCTCACCGTGCTCACTGCTCCAACGTAGGCGTAACCAAGTACACCAAGGAGAACGTAGTTGGCTACCTGATGGAGAAGGAGATCAAGTTCTTAGGCCAGGCTGTAGAGAACCCGGTTCGTCCTTTCGTGGCAATTCTGGGCGGCGCAAAGGTTTCCGATAAGATCAAGGTTATCAACAACCTGTTAGAGAAGGTAGACACCCTGATCATCGGCGGCGGTATGGCTTACACCTTCTTAAAGGCACAGGGCCAGGAAGTTGGAAACTCCTTATGCGAGGAGGATCAGCTGGATTACGCGCTGGAGATGATCCAGAAGGCAAAGGACAGAGGCGTAAACTTCCTGCTTCCCGTAGATCACGTAGAGGGCAAGGAGTTCAAGGACGATACCGAGAAGAAGGTAGTAGATGTTCTGGAAGCCGGCTGGTCCGGATTTGATATCGGACCGAAGACCATCGAGGCATATAAGAAGGCCTTAGAGGGTGCTAAGACTGTAGTATGGAACGGACCCATGGGCGTATTCGAGTTTGCAAACTTTGCAGAGGGTACTCTGGAAATCTGCCGTGCAGTAGCAGAGTTACAGGATGCAACTACGGTAATCGGCGGCGGCGATTCTGTAAACGCTGTAAAGAGACTGGGCTTTGCGGATAAGATGACCCATATTTCCACCGGCGGCGGCGCTTCTCTGGAATTCCTGGAGGGCAAGGAACTGCCTGGCGTAGCTGCAGCAGACAATAAGTAATCAGCTGTGCAAATAACCGGCATGCCGGCGGGCAGATCTCTGCGGCGCGGACATGCCGGATGAGGAAAGCGAGATTAATAAAATGGGAAGAAAAAAGATTATTGCAGGCAACTGGAAGATGAACATGACTCCTTCCGAGGCAGTTGTGCTGGTTGAGACCTTAAAGCCCCTGGTAGCCAATGATGAGGTGGACGTAGTATTCTGCGTTCCGGCCATTGACATCATTCCGGCTATGGAGGCAGCGAAAGGAACGAATATTCAGATCGGTGCAGAGAATATGTACTTTGAGGAGAAGGGCGCTTATACCGGCGAGATTTCTCCTGCTATGCTGACGGATGCCGGCGTAAAGTATGTGATTATCGGCCATTCTGAAAGAAGAGAATATTTCGCAGAGACGGATGAGACTGTGAACAAGAAGGTATTGAAGGCCTTTGAACATGGCATTACTCCGATTATCTGCTGCGGCGAGTCCCTGACCCAGAGAGAGCAGGGCATTACCATTGACTGGATCCGCCAGCAGATCAAGATTGCCTTCCAGAATGTGACGGCAGATCAGGCAAAGACGGCAGTTATCGCTTATGAGCCCATCTGGGCCATCGGAACCGGCAAGGTGGCTACCACCGAGCAGGCTGAGGAAGTATGCGCAGCGATCCGTGCATGCATCGGCGAGATCTATGACGAAGCAACGGCAGAAGCCATCCGCATCCAGTACGGCGGTTCGGTATCTGCAGCTTCCGCACCGGAATTATTCGCACAGCCAAATATCGACGGCGGTCTGGTAGGCGGCGCGTCGTTAAAACCGGATTTCGGAAAGATTGTCAATTATAATAAGTAATGTGTTCAGAAAGGGGAACCAGTGCGTATGGTTCCCCGTTTTTTGGGAAATATTCTGAAGAGCAGGGGCTTGTCAGACATTGTTAATTCATGTAAAATATTATCCAAAGGGACATTGATAAGGATGTACTGCAGAAAGGGCCGGAGGGCCTTTTTCAGCAGGGAAGGAGAACAACATGAGCAAGAAACCAGTAGTATTGATGATTCTGGACGGCTACGGCCTGAATGATAATTGCGATCATAATGCAGTATGCGAGGCGCGGACGCCTATTATGGACCAGCTGATGAGCCAGTGCCCGTTTGTTAAGGGATATGCCAGCGGTATGGCAGTCGGTCTGCCGGATGGTCAGATGGGAAATTCTGAGGTAGGCCATCTGAATATGGGTGCAGGCCGCATCGTGTACCAGGAGCTGACCCGCATTACCAAGTCCATTCAGGATGGGGACTTTTTTGAAAATCCTGCTTTTTTAGAGGCAGTGGAGAACTGCAAAAAGCATGATTCCGCTCTTCATTTATACGGCCTGGTGTCGGATGGCGGCGTACACAGCCATCTGACCCACATTTTCGGCCTGCTGGAGCTGGCAAAGCGTCAGGGCCTTGAGAAGGTATTCGTACACTGCTTCCTGGACGGCCGTGACACACCGCCGGCTTCCGGAAAGGAATTTGTGGAGACCCTTGAGGCGAAGATGAAGGAGCTGGGCGTAGGCAAAGTTGCTTCTGTTATGGGCCGTTATTATGCCATGGACCGGGACAAAAACTGGGACCGTGTAAAGCTGGCCTATGATGCCCTGACTAAGGGAGAGGGCAGAACTGCTGTAAGCGGGCCGGCCGGAATCCAGGCTTCCTACGATGAAGAAAAGTACGATGAGTTTGTGGTTCCCACGGTGGTTACAGAGGATGGAAAGCCTGTGGGACTGATTCAGGAGCATGATTCCATCATCTTCTTTAATTTCCGCCCGGACCGTGCAAGAGAGATTACCCGCGCTTTCTGCGATGACGAATTTGACGGATTTGAGAGAGGAAAGCGGATGGATCTGGTATACGTATGCTTCACTGATTACGATGAGACCATTTCCAACAAGCTGGTAGCCTTCCACAAAGAAGAGATTACCAATACCTTCGGCGAGTTCCTGGCTGCCCATGGATTAAAGCAGGCCAGAATCGCAGAAACCGAGAAATATGCCCACGTTACCTTCTTCTTTAACGGCGGCGTGGAGGAGCCTAACGAAGGCGAGGACCGCATTCTGGTTCCCTCTCCCAAGGAGGTCCCCACCTATGACCTGAAGCCGGAGATGAGCGCGCCCATGGTGTGCGAGAAGCTGGTTGAGGCCATTAAGTCCGGAAAATATGATGTGATCATCATTAACTTTGCAAACCCGGATATGGTAGGCCACACCGGTGTGGAGTCTGCTGCCATCAAGGCCATCGAGACTGTGGATGAGTGCGTAGGCAAGGCTGTGGATGCCATCAAGGAAGTGGACGGCATTCTGTTTATCTGTGCTGACCACGGCAATGCAGAGCAGCTGGTGGATTATGCTACCGGTGAGCCCTGGACGGCACACACCACCAATCCCGTTCCCTTTATTCTGGTGAACGCAGATCCCTCCTATAAGCTGAGAGAGGGCGGCTGCCTGGCTGACATCGTTCCTACCCTTATTGAGCTGATGGGAATGGAGCAGCCTAAGGAGATGACTGGAAAGAGCCTGCTGGTGAAATAAAGGTATTTTGCGGAAAGAATATTTTTCGTAATTTCTGTTTCATCAAGGCTGTTTTCACCTGTAAAAAATAAAAAGAAAAGACAAAGACTTTTTCATTTTGTCTTCCGTGAAGGCGGTCCTTTGGGCCGGTTTCACAGAAGAGGAATGGAGAAGTCTTTTTTTATGGAAACAAATTCCAGTTTTAACAATTGATAAAGAATCTGCACCAATAAATCTGACAAAAAAATAAAAAAAATTAAAAAAATACGAAAAAAGAGTCCGGATGAAATGTTTTGTGAAATGCCCCCTGTGCTATAATCCGATTGTGAGATGTTAAGAAAAATTGAAAAAATAAAGTTTCCCACAAAAATGTAACACTAAAAAGGAGGGGAAAGTGTGTCATGAAAAAAGTTTCCACAGAGATGGCTGGGTCAAATCAATTGAACACAGCTGAGAAAGTGCGCAGGTACAATGAAGCTTTTCTCGTTCGTGTGGAGTACCAGGAAAATGCCACATGGCAGGGAACGGTTACCTGGACGAACCGGGGAAAGACCATGCATTTTCGAAGTGTGCTGGAAATGATTAAACTGATCGACAGTGCTCTGGAGGAAAAAGGAAAGGGGGAAGAATCATGAGCCGGAGAATGAAAGAAAAAGAAGAAAAATTCAGTTCAGGCGCGTCCATTGAGCGGGCATCTGACTGCCTGAGACATATCTTCGGCAAAATCAAATGGAGGAGGAAGGTGGCAACTCTTCTGGTAGCGGCCATGCTGACAGGAACCATGTCGGACGGCCTGGCGGCAGTAGGCGTGGCCGGAAACGGCAATGTCTACGCATCCTCTTCCAATGCCCGGGTGGAGGATGACTCGGGCGGGGGCAGCTCGCAGAAAGGGAAGCATGCGGCGGATTATTATCTGGAGGATGCGAAAGAGGATCTTGATCTGCAGCTGGATGCAGCGAGTCTGAAAGAAGCCATGGAAAGTGACGAACCTATGCAGCTGGATCTTCAGTATCTGCCTTTTGAAGAGGAGGCAGTTCTGGTAGGCGCCTATGAAGAAATTTTAGCGCAGACAGAAGGGTATCGGCTGCTGGAACAGGGAAATCTTCAGGACGATCAGGGAAAAGTCACTTATCTGGTATTTGGAAAAGGGGATTCTGAAAGTTCCGGCTGGATGGATAATCTGAAGGTAATTGTCTTGAACGGCAATCAGGAAGCCAGTGAAAACCCCGGATACAATGTATTTTTTACCATTGACGGGGAAGACCTGAGACTGACAGAAGGTCAGGTAGAGATTAAAACCTTTGCCTCCAAAAAGGCAGAACCAGCTGATGATTCTGCTGTGACAGGACCCTCCGGTGGTTCTGGTGATTCGCAGAATTCATCTGGAGATTCCGGTACGGTTTCTTCGGGAGGTGAGGACAGTTCAAAGGATCAGACGGCAGGGCCGGAGAAAATGGTGACGGACAGGCTGTCGCAGATGAAGACGGTCAGACACCGGCTGAAGAGGAAGGTCAGGATCCTGCAGGAGAAGAGAATCAGACACCGGCCGAAGAGGAAGATCAGAGTCCTGCAGATGAAGGGGACCAGATACCGGCTGAAGAGGAAGGTCAGAATCCTGCAGATGAAGAGAGCCAGAGTCCTGCTGATGAGGAAGGCCAGAATCCTGCAGATGAAGAGGGCCAGAGTCCGGCTGATGAGGAAGGCCAGAGTCCTGCAGATGAAGAGAGCCAGAGTCCTGCAGATGAAGAGAGCCAGAGTCCCGCAGATGAAGAAGAGCAGGAGCCCGCAGAAGGAGAAGGCCAGGTTCCGGCCGATGAGGAAGGTCAGGCACCGGCGGATGGAGATGCAGATGATGCTTCATCGGCAGAGAATGAAAAGCCGTCGGGAACGGATGACTCCAGACCATCGGAAGATGACAAGAAAGAAGATGCAGGCGAAACGGCAGATAAAGATGCAGGCCAGCCGGCGGACAGCTCGGAAAATGCACAGTCCGATAAGCCGGAAAAGGCAGAACAGCAGCTTTCTGTCAGCACCCATAAGGTATGGTTGGTAACGGCTACAGCCAGCAATGCAAAGAGGCGCGATTTCGCGGAGGATGCAGAAGCACTGATTTCTGATATCCGGCAGAGTCTTTCTGACAGCGGACTGGATGTGAAAGAACCGGCAAAAGACGGAGCGTATACTTTTTCTCAGGAAGAGATTGATGCTGTCAATATGGCGGAGTCCGAGGAGGAAGTATCGGTATTTTCGCTGCTCCGTTCCTTTGGCGGAGATGGCGAGGCTGTTAACAGCATCGTCAGCCCTGCTTACAGCATCGCGGTTCTGTCCGGCGAGACCAATTCCACAGGACCTCTTGATATGGCGGATACCCTGTATGGGAATAAGGATCTGGGAGATGAACTGGAATATCCGGTGACTGTGGTTACACCATACGCGATGTACAACGGCAGAAGAATCACCAGCGGAGACAATATTGATCTGCAGGCAGGAAGTTATTTCTCCCTGTTTTTCGAGATTGTGCCGCAGCAGTCTTACGAATGGACATACAATGGCGACAATAACCAGCCGCTTTATGACCGGATCGATGAGGCGGAGATTCATTTTAAGCTGCCGACAGGCTTAAAGCCTACGTCCAGCAGACTTGAGATTACGGAAGTTAGTGAGGACGGCGGCTTTACGGAGTACTCCATTACACAGAATAATCTTTACCCGGGCGGAAACAGCACCGTTCAGCTGGATGTATATCTGGAAGGCAATGGTGAACTGCCTCATGGCGAAAACTTTGCTTTAGGAGATAACTGGGCATGGGTGATCAGTACCATTACGGCAACGGATTATTCCACAAGTGAAACGAAAGAGTACGAAGTTCCGGAATATGCCGATGGTTACGATATGACGGTAACCAGTACGGTTCCTGATGAATGGGGAATATCCAAGACGGTAGTGAAGGACGGAAGCGGAACGGCTGCAAAAGACTGGAAGAAAGTTACAGAGAACGGCACGGATTACGCACAGATTCAATACACGATTTCCGTAGGACTTTTGAAAAACGGAAGCATTACTTCGTTGGATGATGATTATCTGCGTACAGGCCGGACGGGATTTGAAGATTTCCAGATTACGGATACCGTGACGGTTCCGGGAATTTCGAATCTGAATCCAAGCAGCGTTTCCGTAACCATGGGCGGAGAGGAACTGGATGTAGATCTTTCCGGAAACAGTTTTACCATCAGCGAATATCGGACATTGGGAGGAGAAAGCGGAAGCGGAAATGTAGAAGTGGCAGATACTGCTCCCGGCTATACTCAGTATACCGTTACGGTTAAGTATCCTTACGAGGAATTCCTTCTGGCGTATTATGAGTATGATGCATTGGATGATGAGAATGATAAGGAGACTTACCTGGTAGAAAATACCGCTGAACTGAAATATCAGCTTTCCGGAAAAGAACCTGAGACGGCAGCGGCAGAAGCAGATGCGCTGGTACGTGACCGTATTGACCCTGTGACGCTGCGGATTGAAAAAAAGATTAAAAACGCGGCTACGGGAAATTTCGATACGTACGGAACAGCCAATGCAGACAGGCATACCGGATATGCAGGGTTTGAAATTCAGGTCCAGAATGAAGAAACGGGTGAATATGAGCCTTACGAACACTGGCAGTTTGTCAATACCAGCTACAAAGGTGATACCATCATGGTAAATCCCAAGGTGGATGAAGGGGAAAGCAATGATGTGGTAACTGGAGACAGCGGTTATGTTGAGGTTTACCTGGAGCCGGGAAAGAATTACCAGATTACGGAAGAAACGGCGCCAGAATATACAATGAAAACGCAGCCTCAGACACTGACCAGCGAGGAGATTGAAAATGCTTTAGAATCAGGGAACCAGAGGATTACCAAGACATTCCAGAATGAACTTTCCGGTCAGGGAGGAATCCAGTTCCGCAAAGGCTCACGGACGATAGAAAATGACGGAACAGTGAAGGAAACTGCCGGTCTGAGCGGCATCCGGTTTGGACTGTTTGCGGAAGATGAGACGGAATTTACGTCATCAACTGCAATCATGACGGCAACATCCGGTTCCGATGGCTACGTTACCTTCTATCCGGTAGATGCCAGCCTTGATACAGGAACGACCTATATTGTCCGCGAGTATGGAAATGCCTACAGCAACGGTTACCTTGAGGACAGGACATCGTATCGGGTTACGGTAAAAAACGGAGAGATAGCTACGCTTCCTCTTGGCGGGAATGTGGAAGAAGACCCCGATAACCCGGAAATTGCGTGCCTTTACAATGACACCAACAGGGCGAAGGTCACTCTGACTAAGAAGCTGGTAAATGATCAGGGTGAGGCAGCAAATGTTCCTGCTTCGCGGATCGGAGATTTTGCAGGCAGTTTCTCGATTCAGAAGAAAGGTGCAGATGATGCCTGGACGGATGTGGAAGGCACTACGGCTTCCCTTGGAAACAATTCTACCATTACCTGGACGCTGAATCGTTATGATGAAAACGGAGAGCTGATTCAGTACCGGATACGGGAAAAGCTTCCGGATGGATACGATGTGACGACAGGAAGCATTGATAACGGAGCGCCTCAGTCCATCACTCCCTCAGAAGAAGCGGACGGATCCAGATATGCGTACCTGCCCTTCAACTTTAAGGAAGACAGTGCCGGAAATCCCAAAAATGTGACGGCGGAGATTGAGAATACCAGAACCGGAAATCTGACTGTAACGAAGAATCTCTGGTCTTATACTGCTTCTGGTGGAATTAATAAGACAAAGGGCGATGGATGGACCATAGGTCTCTTTACCAAGTCGGAGGGCCAATATAAGTTGGTGCGTACGGCAGTGACCGGTACAGATGGACAGGTGAAGTTTACGGATCTGCCGGTGCTGGATTCCAGTAATGCAAAGATTTCGTATTACATTGGTGAGGCAGTGAAAGATGACAGCTACCGGCTTGACGGAACATTCGATTCATCGGTTATTGCGGTAAGCACGTATCACATCCTTACCACTGCGGTTGAGGTATCTTCCATCAACGACATTGAAACAGCAATTACAAATGTACAGCAGAAGATTCCCTACTGGATCAAGAAAGTAGACGCCGGTACGGATCAGTTCCCGGTTGTCAGCGGAGCGAATAAATACGCAGAAGTTACGGTTACAGAAACAGGGACCGGAACCGAGGTTGTGGATAATAAACCCATTACCACGCAAAACGGACTGCTGCTCTTTGTGGATGCGGGAAAGACTTATACGGTAACAGAAGATACTGCTCCCGATGGCTATTACCGGAATGCGGCAGGGGCGACTTTCACTGCTCCCAGTGACCTGATTATCACCACTGAGAATATGGATGATCTGATCTCCGGGCATTCTTATACAACCGATGCAGGAGAGACGGTGTCGCTGGATTGTACAATTAAAAATGACAAGATGCCGTTGGCTGCCATTACAAAGACGAATGAAGATGGCACGAAGATTGCCAAGACCTTTAAGGTGTATACGAAGGAGGGCAGCCAGTATAAAGATACTGGAAAAGAAATAAAAACGGCATCAAAAGGTGGAGCGGTTTCGTATACTGTCCTTGATGCGGGAGTTCCGTATTATTTCATGGAAGTAATCGCAGATCAAGGGTATATGAATCCTTATTATATGGAGGATGAAGACCTGAATGCGGCCTTTACTCCTGCGGATGGCGAAACAGCTGGATGGGAGAAAGTAGAAGCGGATTCTGCCGTTTATTTCGGTCCTTTCACCATGGAGGCCAATGAACGGAAAGTTCTCTTCGAATTGGAAAACCGTAAAAACACGGCGACGATCCAGGCCAAGAAGTATGTGCCTTCGGATAATGAAGGCGGTCTGACTCCACAGTCCGGTGCGGAATTTACACTGACCTGGACAAAAGACGATGGCGGGACTGGCACACGAACGGTTAAATCTGACACAGACGGAACGATTCAGTTTAAGAATCTGTATGTTCGCCATACCAAAGGAGAAAAAGCAGGTGAATACATCACGTATACACTGAAGGAGACAAGTGCTCCTGACGGCTACACTCCCAGTACCAAAGTGTATACCATCACTTTGAAAGAGGGCGAAACTGCCGAAACAGACAGCCAGGGACAGTCTTTAGAGTTTATCAATGTGCCGAAGGTCAGCATCGGAACCTCCAAGACCTGGACGGATCTGTGGCAGAGCCAATATAACCGTGATGGAAAGACGGCAAGTTACTATCTGTCAGGTGTAGAGATTGCGCTTTTCCGCGCTCCCGCGAATGACGGCGATGATGCGGTAGCTAAATGGGTCGAAACGGTTACAACCGATGCGAACGGAGCTGCACTTTTCCTTAATCAGGATTGGGGAGATGCGGCAACCGGAACGGCTTATACCTACTATATGGCAGAAGTCAGGCTTCCGGATACTGCAGATGAACTGGGAATCGTCATGCCAAGGGATAAGGAGCCGCTTCCGGAGAATTACAAAGATGGGGTTACGGTAGGAAACCTTAAAACCATATATAACGCAGCATCAATCACTCCGGATCCTGTGAAGGGAGCATCTGTGGTTCAGGGCGGTCAGGCTGATTCCGATTCATATGAACGGATCCTGGACAATCCCAAGCCATATCTTCGCTTTGACTTTATGAAGATTTGTGCGGAAAGTGCGAATACAAGTCATCTTGCTGAGCATGAAAATGCAGTAGAGGAGCTGATTGCTTCCGGAAAAGACTGGACAGATGAATATATCCAAATGGACGATGGTACCTATCACACTAAGGTAGACGGAGCAGAGTTTACACTTTATCGTTCGCCGACGAAGCTGACGAATCTGAATCTGAGTTTAATAACAGATGAGTATCTGAAGTCCAATTGGGATGTGGTAAACACTTATGAAAGCGGCGCCCTGATCGGCAGCGATGGCGAGCGGATCCATGGACGGGTGGCAACGGAGCCGGTGGAAATGGGCTACGTATACGTTCTGGTAGAAACCCAGGCAGCTCCCGGCTACACGCTTCCAAACCCTGCAGTAGTGGGAATCTTCTATCCGGACCAGGTAAATGGCACTGCATTTACGGCTACGGGAAGTACAGAAGCGCAGCATGAAAAATATGACGCAGTATGGGGCGGAACCTATCCTGAAGAATATGAATATGTGGAAAATCCCCATGCAGAAGGCTCGGGAACCGATTATTTTGCAAATGTCAAATTCAACAAGTGGAGTGCAGAATTTGAAGATGTGACGAATCCGGAGGAATATGAGCCTCTGGGCGGCGCAAAATTCAATCTCTATCTGCTGGACGGAGAGGGAAATCGAGTGCAGTATGATCCGGACGACCCGGAGGATCCCCTGGAAGCGGAAGATTATCTTCTGGATCAGGATATAGTCACCGGACTGGAGAATTCCGGAAAGGGCGATGCGGTTACAGCAAATGCTTTGAGTAAGATCATCGATATCGGCGCTCTGCAGAAGGATGAATATTTGGAACAATTTGTTGAATCAGGCCAGGAAACTTTGGAAGGTAAGCCTACCGACTATCTGGAAATCCAGGTGGAACTTGTGGAGACTTATGCTCCTAACGGCTATGAAACAGCGGAAACGAGTTATCAATTTGCACTGAGAGCTTACGCTGGAGGATGGAGAAACGGCCTGAATACGAATGACGATTATTTCTATATTAAGGCTACGGACACCGGAACGGCGATCGTTGATTCTTTCTATGAAGAAGTAAACGTAACCCTTAGAAATTATGGATTCATACCCACAGCAGATGATATGGGTAAAACGGTATCGGAAGCGGTGGGGTCAAAAGCGTCCTCTGAATTTACACTGATCCCCGGAGCGCAGTATACGCTTCAGCGGATGAATTCCGTAAGCCGGCAGTACGAGGATTATACTTATGGAGGAAGCAGCAATGCAACGGTAACCATTGGGGAAGACGGTACCTTTACCTTCCCGAGGGGACTTCAGACCGGACAGTACCGTCTGATTGAAACAAAGCCTTCCGATGGCTATTACGCTACCTATGACGGAGAAGCCATTGCAAAAGAATTTACTGTAACATATCGGCCTCAGACGGTTGATCTTTATAATCCGGAGAAACCGGATGTGGTGGTTTATAAAACAGTAAAGAATCCGAAGGAAAGTGATGTTCTGTCCGGCATTACCTTTACCCTGACAACAGGCGGAACTGCCAGGACAGCAGTAACAGCAAAGAATCCGGAGACGGGGCAATATGAAGCGGTATTTGAGAATGTGGACTGCGGAACGCATACACTTTCCGCTGAAACTGTGCCGGAAACTACAGGAACTACCGGGGCGTACTTCACTTCCCAGCAGGTAACGGTAGGCTACGGCTATGAAGCGGCATCGGGAGCCGCGGAAAAGAGTTTTGCCCGTCTGAATGGAGATGCGAATGTAGCATTGGAAGAGGCAGAACTTACTGTTACGAATCCGCGTCTGGGAACGCTTGCGATTCAAAAGGTCGATCCGCAGATTACCCAAGGGGAGAAGCGGATTCCGGGAGCAGTCTTTAAGATTGAGTTCCAGAAATTTGGCGCAGGCGATATTGATGCAGATGGAAACCTTGTTGAAGAAAATGCACCGTCAATTACAGATCAAAACTGGGTTGTGATTGAGGAAGAGGCAGAAACCACGGAAAAGGAACTGACGATTCGTCGCGAAAATCGGATTCCGGGATGGTACAAGATTACTGAAAAGGCTGCACCGGATGGGTATACGCAGATTATCACGCCGGTAATCACAGCGCTGACCGGAGACATGACCGCGACAGTGGAGATGGAGAAAGTGGTATCGGTAGAGAATCTCCATAAGGTAAGTTTCCAGCTGACCAAACAGCTTGACTTTGGCGATGTGTTTGACCAGACCGTGCTGGATTCCATTCATACGTCGGGAATCCGCTTCCAGATTGTTCGCAGAGATCCGGACAGCAGCGGCAGTTATACTGCATGGAAGAGTATTGCTTCGTTTACACTGAAAGACTTTACTTTGAATCCGGCGACGGGAAAATATGAGGCTGCATCTCCGGTGATTTCTTTGGATCAGCTTTCACAGGGTTCCCAGTACGCAGTAAAGGAGACTGCTCCTGAGGGATGGACGCTGACAGATGCAGATGGAAGCCCTGCCAGCCTGACTGATGACGGTTATCTGATCCTTGACGGCGGTTTTGATCAGGGTACGGAAACGGTTTCTGTGACGCTGTCAAACCGTTTCGACAAAGCGAAGATTACCGTTACCAAGGTAGATAAGGCAGATCCATCGAAAAAGCTGCCTGGAGCAGTATTCGGATTGTATAATGATAAGGAAGCGGTTTCGAAGGTCGGAGAATTCACCGATAACGGAGACGGAACATACACTATTACGGCAGCTGCCAACGACGTTAATGGAACGACTTACTGGATTAAAGAAGAAAGTGCACCAGCCAATTACGTGCTGAATTCTGAACCGGTGGAAGTAACGGTGTATCCCGGAAATAATCTGACAGCAGATGGGAATTCCTCTCTTCAGATTACAAATGAGTCGGGCTTTGACCTTTACATTCACAAGTATGATGATATTCCGAATCAGGGCGAAAGTCCGCTGCCTGGCGTTTCCTTCTATCTGTATCAGAAGGCAAAGGACGGCGGAGCACAGGCAGAATGGGAACAGTATCCATTAGAGCAGTCTATGGTAACCGATTCTGACGGACAGATTTTTATTGCCGGGCTGGATCTTGCAAGTGCGGATTATGCCATAAGCGAAGTACCTTATGGGAAATACGTTCTGAACTCTGTTAAAATGCGGATGAATGATTCAGGACAGAATGAAGCGCGGGAACTGCAGGCAGCCGGCGTGGATCCCAATGGATATGAATTGTATCCGCTGACGGGACTGGAAGCAGGCAATACCTATCATGTAGATGTTTATAACGCAAAGCCTTCCGAATTGACCATTAATAAGGTATGGAGCGGTGCGGGAGACACCTCGGACCTGAAAGCTTACGTGAAGATCACCAACCAGGATACCCGGAAGGTGGAATATGAGAATCTTGAAATCACGGATTCGGCCACGGTATCTCTGCAGCCGGGAACGTATCTGGTGGAAGAGACCGGAGTAGAAGATCCGGCAGGAATTTACTTCCTGAATAAGGATGATGCCAGAACCAGAACAACGGTGGAAATCCCGAAGGACACCAACTGCACGCTGACCAATGAAAAGGCAGATGCTGCACTTTCCTTAGCAAAAACGGCAGATAAGACGGAGATCGGAAATCTCTGGTGGGAAGAAAATGATATTACTTATACCATTACTCCTTCCGGAAGCAATTCCCTTCCGCTGACCGGATATGAACTGACGGATACGGGGCTGACCATGAAGATTCAGGATACGGCCACAGGTCAGGATACGGAGATCGGCTTCGACAGTCCGCTGTATGATACCTACATCAAAGAGAAATACGCCATTACATCGGTTACCCTCAGTAAGGTAACTCATAATGTGGATAATCTTCTCAATGCAGAAATCGGCGGAGAGGAAGCTGTTGTAACAGCCTATAATTTTGATGGCAATGTGGTCCATACAGATACGGTGGATGTAAGCGGTGATGCAGATGAGAGCGGTCTTACCATTACTTATGATCCGGAGTTAAAGGTAAAATACTTTACTGTTTCCTATGAGGACACTGTGTTAAAGGGAAGCAGCATCAATGGGGATAAGGAAGATGGAAAGAAGTACGTTCTGGGACGGAATTTTGATCCTGGAATGATTCAGACTACAGTACATCTGTTTACACAGGATGCAGAGATCGGCGATGAGAAACTGATGCCGGTAACGGAGATTCAGAACCATGCGGATGTCCGGCTGACTTATCAGAAACCGGATGGTAAGGGCGAATTGACAGGAGCGGCCATTGAGAAAACTGCGTCCTCAGAGATGCCTATTCCGGTGCATGATCCGAAGGCGGCTGTGGTGACCCTGGAAAAGACAGTTTCTCCCGACCGGGTAAATCCCATGGCAGGCGATAACAATACGCTGGATTATACCATCCGTTTAAAGAATCTGGACGAGGGAACCGGTCCCATGGAAGATCCGATGCTTGTGGATCCTCTTCCTCTGGGAACCCGCTATCTGGAACACAGTTTTAAGATCGAGGGTGAGGCAGAAAGCCAGGTAGAAGAAACCGATTCCATGATGTATGAAGACAGCAATACCGGACGGCGTATTCTGCGGTTATCCTACGATGGTGAACTGAATCCCGGAGATGATCTGGTGATTACCGTTAAAGTCCAGGTGGAAAATGCGGCACTTTCCTATGGACTGGCAATCAGCAATACCGCATATGTAACCAGTCTTGTGCAGATGGAGCAGAGCACGGTGACCAACCCGAAGAAGGCCAGCTTTAAGTACCAGACCGGTACGGAGGAAACGGTATGGCCTGACGGCAGCCTGAATGATGTATCAGAACAGGTGGAGGAACAGTATGGAGACTATGCCTACATTTCTTCCAGTGCTGTGGCTACCATGAGTTTGTCAAACAGCCTGTATCTGTATAAGGAAATCCAGGGCAATCAGGACGGCGCTTATCAGACCGGAACTTCTGACGTAACCATGGTTACCAAGGGCGAACTGGAAGAAAACGAAGCTGCACCGGAAAACAATGGACGGGTTAATTTCCGCCTGAATCTGATTAATGGTTCCAATGATCAGGATATCAAGAAGATCCGGGTAGCGGATGTGCTTCCGGCTGTGGGAGATACAGGAGCGGTAAGTAACATAAGCCGAAACAGCAGATGGCCGCTGTACATGACCGGAGATATTAAGGTTTATGGAAATGACGGAAGCGAACTGAGCGGGGACAGCTATGACGTATATGTAACTTCGGAAACGTATAATAGTACGCTTCGTGAAGAGGTGGAGTCATATCTGGCGTATGAAGGTACATTAGGCGCGGCGTGGACACTTGCCGGTGATGATACCGACTGGAGTAAAGTAACTGCGTTCATCGTGGATGTTAAGGATATTATGCTGGAAGCTACCGGCAGCGGAGAGAACGGAGAGGCCATGCGGATCGAATATACGACCCAGGTGGATCCGGATATGACGTATGAGGAGAAGAATAACCATTCCTTCCAGCTTGCGGCAAATAATTTCTCCGCCCAGTATCAGTTCGTATCACATGGAACAGAAGGACCGGAAGTTCCGGTGAAAAACGCACTTACCAGCGCCAATGTATATGCGAAACTTCTTCCTGCCACAGTGGAGATTGGCGGCCATGTATGGGTGGACGCGGATGACAGCGGACAGAGAGAGCAGACGTACGATTCTGTATTTGCTGAGAATTATGACAGTTATGACTTTACAGGAAACAACAGCGCTTCGAATCTGGTATGGTGGATGATGAAGGATTCTGCTTTTGTACGGGCAGTTGAGTTAAGCCATTTCCAGGGAAGCATGCCTTCCGGTGCATCTTCAGCGGGCAGTGATGGGAACATCCTTGCAGGAAATACGTATCGTTTTGTGAATCTTGCTCCGGCAGTACCGCAGAATGGTCTGGATCTGTACGATGAGAATGAAGAGCTTATCGTTTCGTCTCTGACCGGTTCGGATCCGGATAATTACCAGCTGCAGATCACTACGAATACCCTTCCGGATGAGCTGGACGGTATCTCTGTGAAGCTTGCAAAGACTACATGGGGAGATGACGGACAAAAGAATCCACAGGGCGGCTATTCCAGAGATCCCAGAGAAGGAATTCCCGATGAGGAACAGAAGGACAACAACTTCTCCGGAACAGGAAGAACGTATACAACGGACCGGTTCTTTGTATGGCCCACTACTGGCGGAAAGACCGATATGTCTAAGGACATCGGATTCGTACCTTACCGTGATTCCTTCACTATTAAGAAAACCGATTCCACAGGCGCTCCGCTTGAGAACGTATCCTTTACGATCTACGGACCCTTTGCTCCAGGCACTGCCGGGGATGTGACTGCGGCAGACCTGACGGAAGCGAATAAAGTAATGATGGGCGAAACGGATGCCAACGGACAGATTGTTCTGGAGGATCAACTGCTTTACCTGATGGATTACATTATTGTAGAAGATGCAGCTTTAGACGGCTACCGGCTGGATGACGCGCAGGCAGATGGCTTTGCGCGGGTTGACATCAAGGATTCCACAGGAAAGGCCATTACAGGCTGGATCCTTCCGGCTGGAGAAGTGGGCGCAGAAGGAACCAGGGATGCAGATGGAAATGCCCTTTACGATTCCGAAATCAATGTAACCAACGGTTTTGAAAAAGGCAGCCTGAAACTTGCGAAGGCAGATGCTGATGACAGATCGAATCTGCTGTCCGGTGCGGAATTTACCCTGGAAGGGAAGGCACTGCAGATTCTGTCCGGAGATACCACAGTGGATGATCCTACCTTTGAAAAGTCGGCAAAAGAATTTATCAATGTGATAAATAACGAAGAGTGGCAGACGGCAGAAGGCATCCGCATTACTCAGGCCACCAGCGGAAAGAGCAGCCTGACAGTAACCTTTGTCTTGACAGATGGAGAGGCTGACTTCGGACAGATTCTTCCCAGAGGCAGCTATACTCTTACTGAGGTGAAGGCTCCGGACGGTTATATTAAAGGTGCTGTAAGAACGTTTACGATCGAAAAAGATGGTGACGGAGCGGATTACACTGGAACAGGCATTATCACCAATGAACCCCAGACCTTTGGAATTCGGAAGATTGCAGAGGAAACGGGCGGACCGTTAAGCGGCGTAACCTTTAATCTGTACCAGGCTGATGACACAGATAAGGCAAATCCCATCTGGGGTGCTTCCGGCAAAGTGACGAATGCAGAAGGTATGATTACTTTCACCATGACCGGACTTTCGGCAGGAACAGAGTACGTTCTGGCTGAGACCAGCGGAAAGAGCGGATACGAAGGAATTCCGGATATCCACTTTAAGCTGGTTCCTGAAAAGGAAGGTTCTGCGAAGCTTACCGTGGAACTGATCGGCAGCCCCAAGGATGTGACGGTATCTGATGACGGCAAGAATATGGCAGTAATCCAGGTGACCAACACATTAACTACCGGTTCCATTACCTTAAGTAAGGAACTGATCGGGGATGTGACCGATCCGATCACAGGCTATCAAGCCATCTTCGAATTTGCCCTGAAGCTTGAGCAGCCTGATGGATATACGAATCCGGTTCTGGCTTCAAAGCATGTGACGGATGGAGATGGAACGGTAACCTATGTAAAGGCGGTTAAAACCAGTCCCAACGGAGCAGAAGGAACGATTGAAACGGAAATCCAGCTGCCTGTTGCAGCAGACGGGACCGTGAAGGACATTGGACTGAAGGCGAATGAATCCTTAACCATTGAGGGAATTTATTACGGCACTGCCTATACCGTAACGGAGGATGTGACGGCAGAAACCGGATTTGAATTTGCCGGTTCGGTGGTGCAGACAGGAGCTTCCTCTGAGACTGATTCAGAGAATCCTGTAGAGGGTAAGACCGAGGATGGAAAGGATACTGTCATTACCATCCAGAATCAGATAATGAAGGCACAGGTAGCGCTGACAAAGACCTTTGACAGCGATGTGCCGGACAAACTACCCACATTCCGGATTTACGACATTACCGCACATGCAGATGATCCTTATGATACGGCAGAAGATGCTGTGGAGGCGGAACTTGTACCAAACAGTGAATTTGACATTAAGCTGGATGGAGCAAGCGGAACTTACACAGGAATATCTGATAAGATTCTCATTCCCGGACGTACGTATCAGATCGTAGAGGTGCTGAATCCCAATGATCCGATATCGGCGGCTTATACAGCTAAGGTATCCGGGGCGATTCAGGTAAGCGTCGGAGACAGCAATGTGATAATTGTGAATCCTTCCGGTGTAAACATGGAGAATGAGAGAGCGAAAGGCTGGCTCAATGTATCCAAGGTTCTTGAAAACTATGATGGAGAAACTATTAACGGGAAGAGAACCTTCTATTACAGTATCTTTAAGGTGGAAGGTGATCAGGAAACCGCAATTCCGCTGGGAATCTACAGCGTGGATGAAGAACATCCCACAATCGGAAAGATCGTCAGCGGAGAACAGGCACAGGCCCACTTTGTTGATTTCGGAACATACCGGATTGCAGAGGTAGATGAAAACGGTGATGAGATTAACACCGGAGATACTTCTCTGGATTACACGGTATCAAATCCGGATGAGATCAACCTGCAGTTTGATGAGGCGAACAATGATTACACCGCTTCTGCAAGCATTACAAACAGGGAAAATCCGAAGGGTTCCATCACTGTTGTAAAGGAAGCCGACTATGTCAAGGCAGGAACCGAATTCCATTTCCTGGTACAGGATGTGAATAATGGCTTCTATATTGACGAGAACGGCAATCGCCAGCAGGATAAGGCCGATGCAATCTGGACCATTGAGGCCGGTTCGGATATTCTGTATACCGGAAATATGGTTGAAGTTGGCAGAAAGACTGCCAAGAATGTTCCTTACGGAACCTACGCCGTAACGGAAGTGGATGCCAACGGCAGCCCGCTGCCTGAGGAATATGCTTATACACCTTCCTATACGGTAACGGTTGGTAACATTTCCGAAAATACCGGCAATTTCGGAACCATTACATTTACTGCAAGAGACATGACTGTGACGGTATCCAATGAGATCGGCCGTGCCGGCATGGAGATCGTAAAGACCTTTGATGATACGTCGGCGATCCCCGAGGATACGAATCTTCCTTCCTTTACGATTTATCGGATCGAAGATGCGGGCGATCCCATTACATCGGCAGATGACGTGGCCGGAAGAGAAGCAGTAGGTGAGATCCAGATCGTGCGGCAGGCAGACGGAACCTTTAAGGGTGAACTTGCGAAGGCGGATCTCATCCCCGGATATTATTATCAGGCGGTAGAGAATCTGGCAGATGATGAGATCTCCAAACTGTATGATCCTCTGGTATCGGATGTGATCATGGCAGCGGTAAATGATGACGGAACCCAGATTCCGGTTGTTTCCTTCGGAAAAGCGCTGGAGAACCAGCGTCAGCGCGGATACCTGCGGATCTCCAAGAATCTGGAGAACGCTTACGGGGAGCAGACGGGAACGGGAAGAACATTCTACTATGTGGTTCAGGATGAGAATGGCAATGCCATTACCCTTCCGGAAACCTATCAGGCAGACGCCTCCCGGCCCACTGTGGGAATGATTTCCGCAAATGATGAAGTACACACCATTCTTGTGGAATTCGGAACCTACTCCGTTTACGAAACCGATGCGGAAGGAAATGTATACGATGCAGATTACCCGAATCCTGACTATGAAGTGAGGAATCCGGAACCGGTTGCAATTAAGATCGGAAACGCAGATCCTTCTGATGAGGGAACGCTGGCGGTGATCCGGAACAAAGAACGGGATCTTGGCAAACTGACCATCGTAAAACAGGCCGACTACGCCGATGCAGGAAGCAGCTTCTACTTCCTGGTAGAAGATGAAAGAGGCCAGTATCTGACTTCTGACGGAACACTTCTTGATAAGGATACGGCCAGCCCGTCTCAGGCGAAGTGGACCATCACGGCAGAGGAAGATGTAACCTACATTTCCGATGCGGAGAATGAAGGCCACGGAAAGCTGTCTGTGATTGGATATGAGGAAGCCGAAAACATTCCTTACGGAAGCTACACGGTAACGGAAGTAGATGCAGAGGGCAATCCTCTTGGCGAGTCCTTTGCGTACGAAGTTTCCAGCAGGACAGCGGTTGAAGACAGCCAGGGACAGATCACGGAGACGGAAGGCGGAACCGGTGAGATTACCATTTACCAGCGGTCCATGGCCGTAACAGTAACCAACCTGGTGAAGACTTGAGTTTCCGCAGAATTATCCCCACCAGATAAATCTGCCACTTCCGGTTATCCACAACTTTCAAAAAATGGCCAAA
>PPYE01661759.1_pt1 | contig 99639 bp, 95 predicted proteins | sample 1559881 | NCBI WGS metagenome assembly PPYE01 (sample SAMN08240022, study PRJNA423297) | Human gut metagenome, whole genome shotgun sequencing project.
AGTGGGATTCGAACCCACGCGCCCTTGCGGACAAACGGTTTTCAAGACCGCCTCGTTATGACCACTTCGATATCTCTCCTTATGCAATTCTGCGTTTTCCGACGTTTTTCTCGTTGACGCGAATTACATTCTATCATCAAACCTTATGCCTGTCAAGACATAAAATCAAATATTTTTCAAAAAAATTTCAGCTATATCTAAATCCTCCGGAGTTGTGATCTTAAGATTCTTATACGAGCCTTCTACAAGGGCAATTTTCACACCCGTTTCCTGTTCTACCACCATAGCATCATCAGTTATCACAGACATATCCCGACAACGGATCTTCTCATGAGCCTCTCGGATAAGATTATACTCAAAGATCTGGGGTGTCTGAATCGTCCAGACAGAGCTTCGTTCCGGTGTCTCTGCAACATATCCCTGTGTATCTGCTATTTTTACCGTATCCTTAGAAGGCATACCGATCACGCAGGCGCCTGTTTTCTCAACTCCCTGTATTCCTCTCCGAATAATTTCTTCTGTAATAAAAGGTCTGGCTCCGTCATGGATCAGAACATACTCTGTCTCTCGACAGGCAAGAAGTCCCTGGTAAACAGAATCATATCGCTCTTTTCCACCGGGTATCACTTTTGTCACCTTGGTGAGACCATATTTTTCCACAATTTCCTTTTTACAAAAGGAAATCGACTCCGCTCCTGTAACCAAAATAATATCGCGAATCAAGCCACTGTCCTGAAAGCATTTCAGCGCATAATAAAGCAACGGTTTTCCTCCCAGCTCCAAAAACTGCTTCTGGACCTTGCTGTTCATCCGTTTCCCCTGTCCTGCTGCCAAAACAATGGCTGTATTTTTTCCTTCCATAAAAACCTCCCCAAAAGTTTTTATCTTTCTCCCAATTTCAGATTCGGTACTGCATTCAGATCCCATCCATGACGCGTCCCTTTTTTGTACTCATAATAAGCCGCCGCACCGATCATAGCAGCATTATCCGTACAGAAAATCGGTGAAGGACGGAAAAACTGATAGCCATTTTCTTCACAGGCTTTTTCCATCGCTGCTCTCAGAGTGCCATTGGAAGCCACACCGCCTGCAATTGCCACCTTATCCATTCCATAATCCTTTGCCGCCATCATAGTATGCTCTACCAGAACATCTACCACCGCTTTCTGGAAAGATGCCGCAAGGTCTGCACGATTTACCTCTTCGCCCTTCATCTGGGCCTGATTCAGATAGTTCAGAACAGCAGATTTTACCCCGCTGAAGCTGAAATCATAAGGACAGTCTCCTACTTTCGCTCTCGGGAACTGTATCGCATCCGGATTTCCTTCTTTTGACAGCTTATCAATCTTAGGACCTCCCGGATAACCCAGACCGATCGCACGGGCAACCTTATCAAAAGCCTCTCCTGCTGCGTCATCTCTGGTCCTTCCCAGAATCTCAAACACACCGTAATCCTTTACAATCACCAGATGGGTATGCCCCCCTGAAACGATCAGGCAGAGAAACGGCGGTTCCAGATCCGGATGTTCAATATAGTTTGCCGAGACATGCCCCTCAATATGGTGGACGCCTACCAATGGAAGTTTTTTTGCATAGGCAATGGCCTTGGCTTCTGCAACACCTACAAGCAGCGCTCCTACAAGTCCCGGTCCATAGGTAACACCAATCGCATCAAGGTCATCCAGAGTCACCCCTGCCTCTTTCAATGCTTCTTCGATAACCTGATTGATCTTTTCTATATGTTTTCTTGATGCAATTTCCGGCACAACACCACCGTACAATTTATGAAGCTCAATCTGTGAAGAGATCACATTAGACAGAATCGTTCTTCCATTTTTTACAACGGAAGCCGCTGTTTCATCACAGGAGCTCTCTATGGCAAGAATCAATGTATCTTCCACGTTTATTCCTCCTCAAAATTTAATTCCACACTTTTTCCATCCTTCCCCGGATAGGACTGCGGAAAAATTGCTCTGACAGTATCCATATAATCGTCCGGCCGGATCAGAGAAGGACTGTAATGTGTCAGCCACATTTCTCCCACTCCGGCTTCCCTGGCCAGCTCTGCTGCCTCACGGAACGTCATATGCTTATAGCCTTTCGCCTTATCTGTTTTCTCATCCTCTCCATACATACCTTCACAGATAAAAAGATCTGAATTTTTTGCATTGCGGAGAATAGAATCTGTAGGTCTGGTATCTGTTGTATAGGTAAGTTTAATTCCCTTTCTGTCAGGTCCAAGGACCATATCCGGCGTGTAGGTTTTTCCTTCCAGTTCTATGGTCTGGCCCTTTTGGAGCGGATTCCATAATTTCAGGGGAATTTCCTGCTCCCGCGCCCGTTCCGGTGAAAACCTGCCCTGGCGGAGGATTTCCAGCGTATACCCATAGCAGATCACATTATGATTCACCTTAAAAGCAGTGATCCTGTATCCATTCAGTTCGATTACCTCCTCCGGCTTTGTGATCTCTATAAACCGAATCTCAAAAGGAAGCTCCGGAGCGATCACACGGAGAGCATTTACCACACGTTCCAGTCCTCTGGGACCGATCAGAGTCAAAGGCTCTGTACGGTCAGCATTTCCCATAGTCAGAAGCAGTCCGGGAAGTCCACTGATATGATCCCCATGATAATGCGTAAAACAGATCACATCAATGGGCTTGAAACTCCAGCCTTTTTCCTTAATGGCAACCTGTGTTCCCTCACCACAGTCGATCAGAAGACTGCTTCCATTATATCTTGTCATCAGGGCAGTCAGCCACCTTCTTGGAAGGGGCATCATACCACCTGTTCCTACTAAGCAAACATCTAACATAAAATCCCTCTTTTATTCTGAAAAAGTCTGCCGCAGAATCTATCTGCCACAGTCTCTGCTATTACTTTACTGGCAAAGTGTAACACAATTAATACTTCAAAACAAGGTCAAAATCCCCTGTCAGTGAAGAGGAATGCTTATTTTCATCTGAAAAATGTCCCCCTTTTCCGTCCAAGACATTTCCCCTCCATGAAGCTCCGTAATCCTTGCTGCACTTTTCAGTCCTACCCCGCTTCCCGCTGCCTGTCTCTGCACGGCAATCCCGTTTTCCAGAACCACTGTCACTTTGGTTTCTTCCATATTTCTTGCCGGAGCAGTTTTTTTGTTCATATGGATCACACTTCCCCAGGGAAAGCTTTTTGGTTCCACTACAGACTGGTATTGTCAGCATGTGACCATTGCAGACACCATGCGTAAGCAATTTCTGGAAACCGGGGAGCTGCTGCCTGACTGGTGCGCGCTTGGCAACGGTACAAACTTTTACACGCTTTCCTATTATGGTTTTCTCCGTCCGGACGTACTGATCAGCTTCTTTTTCCCAAATGTCCCCATGGAAGTCTTTATTAAGGGCTATGCCATTCTGGAGATGCTTCTGGGATCCTGGCTGCTTTACTGGTGGCTGCAGAAAAAAAATATCCCTGAAAATCTGTGCTTTACCGGAGGATTTCTTTATCTGACTTCCAACTGTATGTTTCAGGCACACAGACAGATCATGTTTATCAGTTATCTTCCCTTTCTGATTCTGGCTCTGATCTTTACAGACAGTCTTTATCAGGAAAATACTTCCTGTTTTTTCCGTCGTTTTCCTGTACATGCAGGGCTTTCTCTGTCCGTTTGCATGATCATACTTCACAGTTTTTATTTCTTTCCTGCCTGCTTTGTATGCCTTACCCTGTATTTTCTCCAACTGGACAACCGTCCGGAAAAACGTCCCTGGATTCCATTTCTCAGCTCTGTCGCAACAGGTATCAGCCTTTCCATGATATACCTGCTCCCCACTGCGCTGGCAATCCTGGAAAACAAAAAAGACGTGAAGTCTGCTTCCATCCGGCAAATTTTTACCGTAAATCCATCTTTAAACACACTGCTCTACAGCCCCTATGGATGCGGTCTCACTCTGATCTGCCTGTATTGTCTTCTGCTTTGCCTTTTCCGAAAACAAACACAAAAAACAGCAGCGATACTCTGTATTCTCGCTTCCCACTGGCACTCTTATGTATGATCCCGGGACTGGTACAAATTCTGTTTCTACATTCCGGAAGGAAAATCCTGATTCTGGCCGATATACTTTTTCTTCTGCTGTATGCTGGTTTTCATACCGGACTCTCTGAAAAACTTGCAGGCTTTTTTCTGGTTTTTCTGATTCCGTCTCTGATTTTTGTATCTACGGCACGGACAGAATCCTATGCTTCCGCCTCCACTAAAAGCCGGGAGATTTTTTCCAAAAAGGAAATAAAAAGTGTTCTGTCCGAAGCAGATCGTACCATGGATATTCTGAGTGCTCCGATGACCAACAGCAACTATCTGCCGCTCGGAAGCCTGAGACGTGCAGCCATGTACTCGTCTGTCTCTAACAGTACCTATAACCGACTTTTTTACGATATTCTGAAAATGCCTGTCAGCACCAGAAACCGCGTCTCCATGAATGCCGATGCAAATCCTTTTCAGGAATATCTGATGGGCGTCCGCTATATCCTGACCACAGAGGACAAGCTTCCTGAAGGATATTTACCCCTGCTGCAAAAAGGAGATTCCGTTCTGGCAGAAAACCGGCAGGTGCTCCCCTCTGCCTATGGAACCACAGCGCTTCTTAATGAAAAAGATTTTGATGCGCTCAGCTATCCTCAGACTCTGGACACACTTGCCAATCGTACGGTTGTCCCGGAAAGCTCCGACGCATCCACTACGCCATACACTTCACTAATGAAAGAATATCCTCTTCCCGTAAATTTTCTGGAAGCGCCGGAAAACGGACAGGCTCTTACCATTACCAGACAGCTGCCTTCCATTCTGGAGCACCAGATTCTTCTGCTGTCCTGTGATGTTTCCTACAGTGGAAAAAAAGATATTGACATTACCATAAACGGAATACGGAATCGTCTTTCCGGTTCTGATGCCCCCTACCCGAACCACAACGAAACCTTTACCTGGATCTTATCCGGAAACGAGCCATTAAAATCCCTGAATATTCACTTCTCCCCGGGTAATTACAAACTTTGCAATGTTCAGGCATTTATTCTGCCCTTTTCCGCGCTCCGACATCCGGATATACAACCCTTCCGGTCTTCAGTCACAGAAAAAAAGGAAATTCTTCATGGTTCCATAGGCATGAAAGAAGACGGTTATTTTGTTACTTCCTTTTCTTATTCCAGAGGATATCAGATTCTTGTGGACGGCAAAGAAATAAAACCGCAGCTGGTCAACAAAGGTTTTCTGGGATTTCCTGTAAAAAAAGGAACGCATGAGATCCTGATTCGATTTCATGCGCCCGGTAAGTCTATGGGAATTCTGTTCACTTTTTCTGCCGCAGTCCTTCTTCTGGCAAAGTTATCTACATTGTCTTTGTCATCAGTACTGCGTTTTCCACAGGATTCTCGTAATAATTCTTACGGAGTCCGTCCTCTTTAAAGCCCAGTCTTTCATAAAGCCGTCTGGCGGTTCCGTTTCCCTCACGGACCTCCAGATGGACCAGCTTTATCCCCTGCATCTCTGCCATACGGAGGATACTGTCCACAAGGAACTGTCCGATTCCTTCTTTCTGACGGTCTTTTCTGACCGCCACATTCAGGATATCTCCCTCATCCAGCACTGTCATCATGCTGCAGTAGCCAAGAATCCGGTCTTTTTCCTCCACTACAAAAAACATCGTGTCTTTTTTCATCAGATAGGTGAGAAAGCCTTCTCTTGTCCATGGTACCGAAAAAAGCGTTTCTTCGATATTCATAACCTGATCCAGATCCTCAACCAGCATCTCACGGAAGATCATTGTCCTGTTTCCCCGCTTTCTGCCTGCTGACGGGCTTTTTCTCTCTCTGCCCGCTCTCTTTCCGCCTGAGAAACCCGGAGATAATCCGGCATGTGTTCCCGGGCAGTCTCATATCTTCCTTCCTGATAATAGACCAGACCCAGAGCCGCCACAGCAGCCGCTCTCTGTCTGTTTACATGAGCCGGCGCAAAGGAACAGGAAAACTTTGCTTTTTCCAGAATCGTCTCACGGAACACCGGAACACCGTCTCCCAGAAAGGTCACCTTCTGCCCGTATCCGTTCAGTTTTTCCAGAAGCCCCCCAACAGGAACTGCCATCTGATCTTCCACCACCTGAAGCTTATGGTCCTCAAAACGATAAATACCCGTATACACCTGGTTTCTTCTGGCATCCATAATAGGACAGATCAGCCCCTGTACATCATAAAGATTAAATGCCAGCGCTTCTACAGTAGGAACGCTGATCAGCGGTTTTTCCAGAGCAAGTCCCAGTCCCTTGGCAGTTGCTGAACCGATACGAAGCCCGGTAAAGGAACCCGGTCCTCCTGCCACCGCAATGGCGTCAATGGTGTTCAGATCCAGTTCTGTCATTTTTGCCACTTCATCCAGCATGGGAAGAAGTGTCTGAGAATGTGTTTTTTTATAATTTACCGAGTACTCTGCGATCATCGTATCGTCTTCTACAACTGCAACAGACGCTACGATACCGGAACTGTCGAGACCTAATATCTTCATAATTTCTCCCTACCTTTCTTCAATCTCCTCAATGGTGATCCGACGATAATCAAAGCCCTGTACCAGATCCTTTTCGATGGTAACGGAAATTCTTTTTTCCGGAAGGATCTCACAAATCAGCTCCGCCCATTCGATCAGGCAGATTCCTTTACCAAAAAAGTAATCGTCATAACCGATTTCTTCCATTTCCTCAATATCTCCGATACGATATACGTCAAAATGATAAAAAGGCAGACGTCCTTCCTCATATACCTGGACAATGGTAAAAGTCGGACTGCTGACTGCCTCTGTAATGCCAAGACCGGCTGCCACCCCCTGAGTGAACACTGTTTTTCCTACGCCAAGATCACCGTTCAGAGTATATACCTGTCCCGGCTTCGCTGTCTCCCCGATTTTTTTTCCTAATTCAAAAGTCTCCTGCGGACTCCTCGTTTCTATTACCATTTCTGCACCTTTCCATAAATATTCCCGATTATTGTAAACCGTCATGATTTCCGTTCTTTTACTTATTCCTTGCGAAATTCTTCTTTGCATATTATAATAGAGCAAACAAAGAAAAACAATACTTTTCGTAAAAGGAGATAAAACTATGGCAAATCCAGTTGTGACCATCACTATGGAAAATGGTGATGTAATGAAAGCAGAGCTTTATCCGGAGTTCGCTCCGAACACTGTAAACAATTTCATCAGCCTGGTAAAAAAAGGCTTTTATGACGGACTGATCTTCCACCGCGTAATCCAGGGCTTCATGATCCAGGGCGGATGTCCGGACGGAACCGGAATGGGCGGCCCGGGCTACAGCATCAAGGGTGAATTTGCACAGAATGGTGTGGCAAACAATCTTGCACATACACCGGGAGTTCTCTCCATGGCAAGAGCCATGCATCCGAACTCAGGCGGAAGCCAGTTCTTCATCATGCACAAAGCAGCGCCTCACCTTGACGGAAGCTATGCTGCTTTTGGCAAGATCACAGAAGGCATGGATGTGGTGAACCGCATTGCAGAAGAAGATACCGATTACAGCGACAGACCTCTGGACGATCAGGTTATGAAAACTGTGACCGTAGAAACCTTTGGTGTGGATTATCCGGAACCGGAGAAATGCTGATCCGCTGACAGATAAACATCCTATAAGAATATAAGAAAGCCGGTACTTTTCTCCCCTTATATATCGGGAGACTGTACCGGCTTTTTCTGTTCTCATTCTCATTTTTTCATATCAGTCTTCAAAGGTCATAACCTCTCCATCCAGAACGGCAAAATACAATTCTCTGTCTTTTTCCATCCGGGCTCTTCCATTGGTGCCTTCTGTAACAGCCTTCTGCACTGCATCCACATCCTCTGACGGGATCAGAAGTTCCAGAACCACCTTATCTGTATACTCACTGTTCAGGATCGGAATGTTTCTTTCTCCTGCAATATACTGAATCTTGCCAATCCCGGTATAATCTGTGGTCACCTTCAGAGCAATCCCCCGGCGTTTCTCAATGATCCGGCTGGCTGCCAGTCCTTCCTGTACCGCCTTGGAATAAGCGCGCACAAGACCTCCAGTGCCCAGAAGAACTCCTCCAAAATACCGTGTGACTACCACTGCCACATTATAAATATCCTCTCCGAGGATCACATCCAGCATAGGACGGCCTGCCGTACCCGACGGTTCTCCGTCGTCACTGCACCTGGTATACTCCCTGTTCAGGCCCACTGAATACACAAAACAGTTATGCCTTGCATCCCAGTATTTTTTCTTCATTTCTTCCAGAAATGCCAGCGCCTCCTCCTCGGTCTTTACCGGACGAACCGTTGCGATAAATCTGGATTTCTTTTCTGTGATCTCACCAGTTCCGCCTTCCAGGACGGTCTTGTATGTTTCCAGCATGTTTCTTCTCCTTATAGAAACAAAGCCCCCTGCCTTTTCGGGCAAGAGGCCTGACAACTTTTCTGATATTCATTATACGGAAAGTCCGTAAATATGTCAATCCCTGATGATCTTCCCATTCTCGTCAAACTCCATGACAGATACACCATCAAATCCATTGATCATATTGTGATAATCCGTGATATCCCGGCCCATAGCACTCACTGTATACAACCTTCTCTGAAAAAATGCTTTCTAATGGTTCCATATTTTTAACCAGCCATGCCTGAAAATACCTTCTGACAGTATTCTCTCTTTTCTTCATATAGGATTCACTCCGATCTATGTGTAAATAAATGAAAATCACCGTTCTGTTTCCATACGCCCTGCACATGGCATCTTCATCGTGTTTCTTTCGGTCACTTTCAGGCTTCCTATTGTAACCGGACAAAAATCTGGCAGCCTTCCCTTTTGAGCTGTAAAAATATACCCCAAACAAAAGCATGAGTACTGCCATCACAAAGTCGAAAACCATATAGAACATCCCATACCTCCTCCTTCCGCCTGATGGATTCTAAGTTATTTTGTTAATTTTTCAGTTTACACCAACAAATTAACAAAATAGGGATTCGTCCCATCTTTAATCCTTTTAATTCTATCACAAATAAAACACATACATGAGCCTCCTCAAATTCTTTTTTTCCGGTCTTAGGCCGTTTCTCGCAATTTTTCTTTCTGGACGTTCCTTCCCTTATACACAATAAATATTGCAGCCACAGCATAACACAATGCAAGCCCAATTCCAAACTCAGAGGTTATATACTGTGTATAGGATTTATTTACTGTCATTTTATCAAAAACAGACTGTACAAACAGATTATGGCTGGAATGAAGCACCACCGCAGGCCACATACTTCCGGCCTTCATACACCCAGCACTTCTGTATCTGCGGTTCCAACCGGTCAAATTCCCATTTTTTCCCGCTGTTGCTCCTGCTGAAGGGATCATTAATGATCATCTGGCTTCCGGTATGTCCCCGCACAACAATGAAATGGCCGTTATCTGTAAAATCTCCCGGTCCCATGGCACAGATGATCAGCCTGCCTTCATCCAGTTCTCTCTCCATTTCTGACAGTCCCATATAGGCAAACTGTGTGACCTCTACCCCGTATTCTTTCGCCATATCTTCCATGAACAGCCAGGAGGTTCCTTCGCCTTCCACATAATATCCCTCCTCCATGGCCCGTCCTGCCAGCAGATCCGGAGTAAGGCTCTTATCCCTGGTGAGACTGTAAAGAACCATAGAAAGACAGGTTGGACCGCAGCCGGAAATCCCGATATTAGACTGTCCATAGGGAACATATCCCCACCGTTTGTCCCACTGTATAAAAAGCGGAACCTCTCTCCTGCTTTCAGACAGCGTGATTCCTCCGGATGGCTCTGCCGATGCCGTCAGACAGGACACTGCAAAATCCAATGCTTCCGGATTTCTTTTTAATGCCTCCAGAAAATCTGCAGGATACTTTTCTCTGTTTTGATCAACCTGTTCCCAGAGCTTTTCCTCTCGTGTTTTTTCTACGGGAGTAACTTCTATAACGACTGCCTTTGGAGGAACGGAGGTCTCTTGAAACTGCCATTGTCCACACTTTTTCTGCAGAAAGGTTCCCGCCGCCAAAAAAAGAAAAACGGAGACTGTCATAATAACTCTCCGGTTCCTCTCTCTGATCCTGGCCTCCACTGCAGGACTTCTTGGGCGGTCAGCTCCGGAAAAAATCGGTTTATTCCTTTTTTTCAAAGTATGATCCCCCTTGCCCGATTTTTATATTTCGGTCAAAACTGTATTTTCTCTTTTGTGTAACGATTATATCATAAAAACTCTCTTTACTGTAATTTTTATTCTTGTATTCTGCGGCAAAGTGTATTTTCTTCTATGGTGGATATGGAAATTACAATATTTTTGTATTTTTCTGCTATACTAAATATGAAGTTTTTATTTTGGGGTTTATTTACGATTTTTTATTTGATATAATAAAACGGATTATAAAGGAGGAAGATCATGAATTACGGTAAAAAATCAGTCTCAAAAAAACGAAATTCTCTGATTTCCCGTACGGCCATGATGGGAAAACGCGCACATGTTTCTTTCATCAGAGTCCTGTTTGTGTCTCTGATTACTTTGTGTGTGATCATAGGCTGCATAGGTATCGGAGCATTTCGAGGGATCATAGACAATGCCCCTGATGTGGATGACGTGGATATCTCCCCTCTGGGATATGCAACTTTTCTGTATGACGGTGACGGAAATCAGCTTCGTAAACTTACTGCCCCGGACTCCAACCGTCTGCCCGTTTCCATTGACAAAATTCCTGTGGATCTGCAGCATGCAGTCGTTGCTATTGAGGATGAACGTTTTTACGAACACAACGGAATCGACGTAAGAGGTATCCTCCGTGCTTTCGTAAAAAATATAACCTCCGGTGGTCTTTCCGAAGGTGCCAGTACCATCACTCAGCAGCTTCTGAAAAACAATGTTTTCACCAACTGGACTAACGAGTCCACCTGGCTGGAGCGATTCACCCGTAAATTCCAGGAACAGTATCTGGCAATTCAGATTGAAGAAAAGATCCAGGACAAAAATATCATTCTGGAGAATTATCTGAACACCATCAACCTTGGAGCAGGAGCCTACGGAGTACAGGCAGCTTCCAAGCAGTATTTCAACAAAGACGTCTGGGACCTGAACCTTTCCGAATGTGCTACCCTGGCCGGTATTACTCAGAATCCGACTCAGTTCAATCCTATCGAACATCCGGAAGCAAATGCCAGAAGACGTAAAGAAGTTCTGAACCATATGCTGGAGCAGCAGTACATCACTCAGGAGCAATATGATCAGGTGATCAATGATAATGTCTATGAGGAGATCCAGGCGGCTCAGGCAGTGCAGGCGGAAACCGCAGATACTATTTACAGCTATTTTGAAGACGAGCTTATCGATCAGGTGATCAGTGACCTGATGAACATTAAAGGCTACACCAGGATTCAGGCTCAGAACCTGGTATACAGTGGAGGTCTGGAGATCCATACGACACAGGATCAGCATATCCAGAGTATCCTTGATGAAGAATATGCCAACCCGGAAAACTATCCTGAGAACACACAGTACGCGCTGGATTATGCGCTGACTGTCAAAAATCCTCAGGGTGAAGAAGTAAACTACAGTAAAGAAATGATGAATCTTTACTTCCAGAATGAAGATCCGGAATTTGATCTTCTGTTTTCCTCTCAGGAAGAAGGTCAGAGCTATGTAGACCGTTATAAGCAGTCTATCCTGGCAGACGGAAGCACAGTTGTCGCAGAACGCGTAAACTTTGCTCCTCAGCCCCAGTCTTCTATGAGCATCATTGACCAGCATACCGGCTATGTCAAAGCCATCGTAGGCGGACGTGGAGAAAAAACAGCCAGCCTTACGCTGAACCGTGCAACAGATACCACCAGACAGCCCGGTTCCACCTTTAAGATCGTATCCACCTACGCTCCCGCCCTGAATGAAAAGGGAATGACACTTGCAACCACCTTTGAGGATGAGCCTTACAATTATCCGGACGGATCTCCTGTGGAAAATGCTTCCAAATCCTACGGAGGAACCACAACCATCCGGAGAGCTATCCGGAGTTCTATCAATGTTGTTGCAGTCAAATGTCTGGAGGAAGTAACTCCTGAGCTGGGACTTCAATATCTGGATAACTTTGGATTTACCACTCTGGCTCATGGAACCGAAGCGGACATAGATGAAAACGGTACCATCTGGTCCGATGCCAATCTTCCTATGGCTCTCGGTGGTCTGACCCATGGTGTTACAAACGTTGAACTGTGCGCTGCTTATGCGGCAATCGCCAACCAGGGAAATTACATTGAGCCTCTGTACTACACCAAGATTCTGGATCACAATGGAAACGTTCTGATTGAAAAAACCTCTGCCGGACGTTCTGTCATCAAAGAAAGCACTGCATGGCTCCTTACCAGCGCCATGGAGGATGTTGTAAAGCATGGAACAGGAACTGCCTGCCAGCTCGATAACATGACAGTTGCCGGAAAAACAGGTACTACGGATGATTACAATGACCTCTGGTTTGTAGGATACAGTCCTTATTATACTTGTGCTGTATGGTCCGGATTTGACAATAATGAAAAGCTTCCGGACGACTACTCCCGTGAGTTCCATAAAAATCTGTGGAAAAAGGTTATGACCCGTGTTCATGACGGACTCCCGGACAAAGACTTTGAAATGCCGTCCACTGTAGAAAAGATCAGTATCTGTGCAGAAACTGGTCTGCTGCCAAGAGCAGGCTGCGATGTAATCACGGAATATTTTGACATCGGAGATGTTCCCACGGATTACTGTGATCAGCATTTCTATGAACCGGAGCCGGAAATCCCGGAATATAACTATGAGGAAACAATAATACCGGAACCTTCTGCTGCACCGGAAGATCCCAATGCGGTTCCTGAAGACCCCAACGCAGGCGGCGAAGATCCCAACGCAGGCGGTGGAGATCCCAATGCAGGCGGTGGAGATCCCAATGCAGGCGGCGAAGACCCTAGCGCAGGCGGCGAAGATCCCAATGCAGGCGGCGAAGACCCCAACGCAGGCGGTGAAGATCCCAATACCGGCACGGAAGGAAACGGCGGCGAAATCATTTATGAATAAATCCCTATAAAAAAAGGTAGTGTGGTAAGCAAAATGCTTATTACACTACCTTTTCTATTAAATCTTTCAATCCATCCAAATTACAGAACCATTTTTGCTGCTCCGTAAATACCTGCATCGTTTCCAAGGCTCGCAATGACGATCGGAACATCCTTACATAAGGAGAATGCATATTTTTTATAATGTTTTACAATACAGTCGATCAATGGCTGGCCTGCTTTTGACACGCCTCCGCCGATAACGATTGCCTCAGGGTCTACCACAGCTGCAAATATTCCAAGTGCACCGCCAAGCTTTTCTCCTACCTCTTCCATCACACGACAGGCCAGAGCATCGCCGGCTTTAAAAGCATCCAGTACATCCTTTGCTTCTATCTGCTCCATATTTCTCAGAACACTTGCCTCCTCAGAAGCCGCAAGTGCTTTCTTTGTAAGGCGAACAATTCCTGTGGCAGAAGAATACTGCTCAAGGCAGCCTTTATTTCCGCAGTTACAGCTTTCTGTTTCTTCATGGCATACATTCGCATGTCCGATCTCGCCGCCGGCTCCATGATGTCCTGCAACAATTTTCCCATCCACAATAATGCCGCCGCCGACACCTGTTCCAAGGGTAACCATGATCACATTCTGAGAGCCTGCTGCCGCACCCTTCCATGCTTCTCCAAGAGCTGCCACATTCGCATCGTTTCCTGCTTTTGCCGGAAGTCCGATCAGGTCGCTGAGCTCTTTGGCTACCGGTTTAAATCCCCAGTGAAGATTTACTGCACAGGCCGCCTCTCCATTGCTGTTGATCGGTCCCGGGATACCGATTCCAACACCGGCCACCTCATTCTTATCAATCCCTTTTTCAGCGATTTTAGACTGGATCGCTTCTGCCACATCGGGAAGGATATGTACTCCCTCCTCTTCTGTTCTTGTAGGAATCTCCCACTTGTCTACCAGAGTTCCATCAACCTGAAAAAGTCCGCATTTTACGGTAGTACCTCCTACATCAATGCCAAAACAATACATGTTATTTCCCCTTTCTTTTATTTATCACGTTTTTTTGCAATATTTGCCTGCACACGTTTATACAGCTCTTCTGCAGCATTATACCCCATCTTTTTCTGTCTGTGGTTAACTGCGGCAGATTCTACGATCACTGCCAGATTTCGTCCCGGACGGATCGGCAGAGAATGGCAGACGATCTTATTGCCAAGATACTCTGTATATTCTTCTGTAAGACCAAGGCGGTCATACTCCTTATCTCTGTCCCATTCCTCCAGCTTGATCACAAGGTCAACGGACTGTGTATCTTTTACACTTTCCACACCGAACAGAGTCTTGACATCAATGATACCAATACCCCGAAGCTCTATAAAGTGTCTTGTAATATCAGGTGCGGATCCCACCAGTGTTACATCGCTGACCTTACGTAATTCCACCACATCATCGCTGACAAGACGATGTCCTCGCTTGATCAGCTCCAGAGCAGCCTCGCTTTTACCGATTCCGCTTTCTCCTGTGATCAGAATACCTTCACCATATACATCTACCAGAACTCCGTGAATGGAAATGCAGGGGGCAAGCTGGACACCCAGCCAGCGGATGATCTCTGCCATAAGGCTGGAAGTTGTTCTTTCTGTTACAAAAGTAGGTACATTATATTTAACAGCAAGATCCAGCATATCCTGCGACGGCTTTGTCATGGTACTGAAGATTACGCAGGGAATCTTGCTGGAGATAAAACGTTCATATTTCATCAGACGCTTTTCATCCGGGAGCTGCATCAGATATGTGTATTCTACATATCCAATGATCTGAACCCGCTCATTGGCAAAATGCTCCAGATACCCGGTAAGCTGCAGTGCAGGACGGTTGATCTCCGCAGTCATGATCCTCTTGTCTGACAGGTCAATTTCCGGAGTCAGATTTGTAAGATTCTGCTCCTGCACCATCTTTGTCATCAATACACCCTTCATATGTGTGTTCTCCTTTTTTCATATATTAGCGGCACAAATTACTTTGTGTTACTGACTTTATTACTGGCTGTCCTGCGTCTGCACAGGCGGATGAAAGAAAAGGTATACCTGCTGCGCGCTTGCCGCATTCATGGACTCTGTTTCCGTCAGCTCCTCCAGAGAAGCATCCCGGATTCCTTCCACAGACCGGAACTTCCGCATCAGCGCTTTTCTCCTTCGTTCACCGATCCCCGGTATATCATCCAGGATCGAATGTACCTGTTCCTTACTGCGCAGAGATCTGTGATATTCTATCGCAAAACGATGGGCCTCGTCCTGTATCCTGGTGATCAGCCGAAATCCCTCGCTGTTTGTCTCTATGGGGATTTCTACATTGTTAAAATACAGCCCGCGGGTACGATGATGGTCATCCTTCACCATGCCGCATACCGGAATCTGTATTCCCAGTTTTTCCAGAACACCCAATGCAATATTTACCTGCCCTCTGCCTCCATCCATCAAAAGCAGATCCGGCATTCTGGCAAAGCTGTCAAATTCTCCATTGCTCTCATGAGTAAAACGTCTGGTAAGCACTTCTTCCATGCTGGCGTAATCATTCGGTCCCTGAACAGACTTGATCCGGAATTTTCGGTAATCGCTTTTTTTCGGGCGCCCCTTTTCATATACCACCATAGAACCCACCGACTCAAAACCACTGATATTGGAAATATCAAATGCTTCCATGCGAACGATGTCCTTCAGTCCCAGCCACTCCTCAACTTCATGAACAGCCCCAATAGTCCGTCCTTCTTCGCGGCGAATCCGCTCTCTGTCTTTATCCAGTACCATCCGGGCATTTTCTCTGGCAAGCTCCACCAGTTTCTCCTTCGTGCCTTTCTTCGGAACCAGGATATGGACTTTCTGTTTTCTCCTGGAACTGAGCCATTCCTCGATCACCTCACGGTCTTCCACATCTGTCTGCAGCATAATTTCTCTGGGGATAAAAGGTGTTCCTGCATAAAACTGCTTCAGGAAGCTGGACAGCACCTGCTCCCTGGTATCTCCCCTCGCAACACGCAGATAAAAATGATCTCTTCCAATGATCCTGCCGCTGCGCATAAAAAACACCTGAACCACTGCATCCTGCTCTCGAAGATCCTGACTTTCATCCATTGCCACTGCAATGATATCTCTGTCCTCTTCGCCATAGGCAGTGATCTTCTGGCGTTCCCCGATCTTACGGATACTCTGGATCAGATCCCGGCACTCTGCCGCGTCCTCAAAGCGAAGCTCTTCAGAGGCTTTCTGCATTTTGTCCGTCAGCTGGTCAATGGTTTCCTGGAAGTCTCCGTTTAAAAACCGCAGAACCTTCTGGATATTTTCCCTGTATGCCTCCTGTGATACCTGGCCGGTACAGGGTCCGGTACACTGCTTCATATGATAATAAAGGCAGGGCCGATCCTTGCCGCAGTCTCTGGGAAGTGTTCTGCTGCAGGAGCGGACCTGATACAGCTTACGGACAAGCTCGATCACATCCTTAACCGCACCGCCACTTGTATAAGGACCAAAATATCTGTTTTTGTCTTTTTTCATCCTTCGTGCAAAAAGCACTCTTGGGTAAGCCTCCTGAACAGTCACCTTGATAAAAGGATAACTTTTGTCATCCTTCAGCATGGTGTTATATTTTGGCCGATGTTCTTTGATCAGATTGCTTTCCAGTACAAGAGCTTCCAGCTCTGAATCTGTGATGATATATTCAAATCTTGCAATATGAGTGACCATCTGCTCGATTTTCGCACCCTTATAGCGGCTGCTCTGAAAATACTGCCGCACACGGTTTTTAAGGCTGACAGCCTTTCCCACATATATGATCTCATCCCGCTCATCATGCATCAGGTAAACGCCGGGCTTGGCGGGAAGTTTTTTCAGTTCTTCCTCAATCAGAAACATTTTCTGTATCCTGCTTTTCTTCTGATGCGGTCTCTTCGATCGCTTTCACATCTTCCGGAAATACCAGATCATTCAGATCCTCCGGAATGTCCATTCCTCTCTCTACTGCCCGGAATATCTTCATAAATTCTTTTCCGGTGATCGTTTCTTTCCGGATCAGATATTCCGAAATCTTATCAAGAGCTGTCCTGTGTCCTCTTAAGAGGCGCTTGGATTCCTCATAGGATTCATGGAGCAGCTGCATCACCTCATGATCGATCTCTGTTGCTGTATCGTCTCCGCAGTTTAATACGGCTCTTCCGGAAAGATACTGATTTTCCTGAGATGCCAGTCCCATAAGTCCGAATTTCTGTGACATACCATACTGGGTGATCATAGCTCTCGCAACCTTGGTAGCCTGCTCAATATCGTTGGCAGCGCCTGTCGTAACCGTATCAAAAACGATTTCCTCTGCAGCACGGCCGCCCAGATAACCAACCAGCATTGCCTCCAGCTCTTTCTGTGTGTTAAGGAATTTTTCTTCCTCCGGCACATGCATGACATAACCGAGAGCTCCCATCGTACGGGGAACAATGGTGATCTTCTGCACCGGCTCCGCATCTTTCTGCAGTGCGCTGACAAGAGCATGTCCCACCTCATGGTAAGAAACGATCCTGCGCTCCTGCGCACTTAAAATACGGTCTTTCTTTTCCTTTCCTACCAGAACCACCTCCACAGACTCCAGAAGATCCTTCTGGGATACTGCTTTACGTCCATTCTTTACTGCAAGGATCGCAGCCTCATTGATCATATTTGCAAGGTCAGAACCTACAGCGCCGGAGGTTGCCAGTGCAATGGCATCAAGATCTACTGTTTCATCCAGAAGCACATCCTTGGCATGTACTTTCAGAACCTCCACACGGCCTTTCAGATCCGGGCGGTCTACGATCACACGACGGTCAAAACGTCCCGGACGGAGGAGTGCCGGATCCAGTACCTCCGGACGGTTGGTAGCCGCAAGGATCAGAAGTCCCTTCGATGTATCAAATCCGTCCATTTCCGCAAGAAGCTGGTTCAGGGTCTGCTCACGCTCATCATTTCCGCCTCCATAATGAGAATCACGGCTTTTTCCGATCGCATCGATCTCATCAATAAATACAATACAGGGGGCATTCTTCTTCGCTTCCTCAAAAAGGTCGCGGACACGGGACGCACCCACACCGACAAACATCTCCACAAATTCCGAACCGGAAAGAGAAAAGAACGGTACCTTTGCCTCTCCGGCCACAGCCTTTGCCAGAAGTGTTTTTCCTGTTCCCGGAGGGCCTACAAGAAGCGCACCTTTGGGAAGCTTGGCTCCGATCGCCGTATATTTTCCCGGATTATGCAGGAAATCCACAACCTCCTGAAGAGATTCTTTTGCCTCATCCTGGCCTGCCACATCCTTAAAGGTAATCCCTGTTTCCTGCTGGATATATGCCTTGGCACGGCTTTTGCCAACACCCATAACACCGCCGCCTTTATTCATACGACGCATAAAGAACATCAACATTCCAAACATAAGGACTGTGGGCAGCAATACACTGAGCATCATGGAAAGGATCTCCACCATGGCATCCGGCTGTTCGTACTGAAAAATGATACCCTTTCCTTCCAGCCGGGCCGTCAGTGCGTCAATATTCTCCATCTGATTTACGCGGTACTGCTTCTTTTCAAAAGAGTCCCGAAGCTTCGGCTCCACAGTCAGCACACCGGACTGCAGGGTTACCTCTTTTATCTGGTCCTTCTCCACCATTTCGATAAATTTATCATAGGTGATCTCACTGGTACCGCCGTTTCGTATTTCTGTGATAAAGCTCAGACAGATCAGCGTTACCAGAAGACAGAGCAAAAATGCCAGCAATGACTGGCGGTTTTTATTTGGCCCGTGTTTTCCGGGCTCATTACGGTCCGGTCGGTTTCCGTCCGGTCGATTATCCATATGATCGTTCATTCTTTTCCTCCTCTACTGTCTTCTTTATTATAAAGAGATTTCCCTCATAAATCAACAGAATTAGTCTGTTTAAAAAAGTTTTGCATCCATCAGTTGTTCGTAGTATACTATCAGCATGAGTAAAGCAGAATTTCTGCCAACGACGTGAATCGGGAAAGGAAAACAATATGAAGACAGGATTTGATAACGAAAAATATCTAACCATGCAGTCGGAACATATCCGCGAAAGGATCAGCAAATTCGGAAATAAACTCTATCTTGAATTTGGCGGCAAACTTTTTGATGATTTTCATGCATCCAGAGTCCTTCCTGGATTTGAACCGGACAGCAAGCTCCGCATGCTGATGCAGCTCAGTGACCAGGCAGAGATCGTCATTGTGATCAGTGCTGCTGATATTGATAAAAATAAAGTTCGTGGGGATCTTGGCATCACCTATGATGAGGATGTCCTTCGTCTGATCGAAGTATTCTCTGAACGCGGACTTTATGTGGGAAGTGTCTGCATTACCCGTTATTCCGGTCAGGAAGGTGCAGATCTCTTTAAAAACAGACTGGAAAAACTGGGCATCCGTGTATTTGTCCACTATAATATCCCGGGATATCCCAGCAACACCTCCCTTATCGTAAGTGATGAGGGCTATGGCAAAAATCAGTACATTGAAACCTCCAGACCTCTGGTTGTGATCACCGCACCGGGACCGGGAAGCGGAAAGATGGCCGTGTGCCTCTCTCAGCTTTATCATGAGCATAAACGCGGCATCTGTGCCGGATACGCGAAATTTGAAACCTTCCCTATCTGGAATATTCCACTGAAGCACCCTGTCAATCTTGCATACGAGGCTGCTACCGCAGATCTCAATGACGTAAATATGATCGACCCCTTCCATCTGGAAGCTTACGGGGAAACCACCGTCAATTATAACCGTGACGTGGAGATTTTCCCGGTTCTTCAGGCTATGTTTGAAAAGATCATGGGGGAATGTCCTTATAAATCACCTACCGATATGGGTGTTAATATGGCCGGAAACTGTATTGTGGATGATGAGGTCTGCAAAGAAGCCTCCCGTCAGGAGATCATCCGCCGCTATTACAAAAGCTGCGATGCGCTTGTATCCGGTACCGGAAAGGAAGAAGAGGTCTGCAAGATCGAACTGCTGCTGAAACAGGCTCACGCATCCCTGGAGGATCGCAGGGTAGTTACCACAGCTCTGGATATCGAGAAACAGACTGGAGCTCCTGCAGCGGCTCTGGAGCTTCCAAACGGCGAGATCATTGACGGCAAAACCTCCGACCTTCTTGGAGCATCTTCTGCACTGCTTCTCAACGCACTGAAAGAACTTGCAGGTATCGATCATGCACATCATGTCATTTCACCGGAAGCCATTCGTCCTATCCAGGAACTTAAAACGAGGTACCTTGGAAGCAAAAATCCTCGTCTCCACACAGACGAAACACTCATTGCCCTTTCTGTCAGTGCTGCAAGCAATCCGGAAGCCGGACTTGCACTGGAGCAGCTTCCCAGACTGAAAGGCTGCCAGGCACATACTTCTGTTATGCTTTCTTCCGTAGATATCTGGCAGTTCCGAAGACTTGGCATTGAGCTTACCTGTGAACCCAAGTTTGAGAAAAAGAAAAAAGATGACGATGATGATAAATAAAAGAAAATCCCTTCGGATCGCTCCGAAGGGATTTTCTTTTATTTATTCATCATAGCCATTAGGATTTTTACTCTGCCAGTTCCAGGAATCTGCGCACATTTCCCGGATGCCAAACTCTGCTTTCCATCCAAGCTCTCTCTCTGCCTTGGAAGCATCGGAATAGCAGGTAGCGATATCGCCAGGGCGGCGGGGTTTGATCACATAAGGAACCTTCACGCCTGTTGCCTCTTCAAAATTCTTTACGATATCAAGAACGCTGTAGCCTTTTCCGGTTCCCAGATTATAGATATTCAGTCCTGAGTTATCCTCGATCTTTTTAAGCGCCTTCACATGGCCTTTGGCCAGATCCACTACGTGGATATAATCTCTCACACCGGTTCCATCCGGAGTATCATAATCGTTTCCGAATACGCCAAGCTCTTTCAGCTTGCCAACTGCAACCTGTGTCACATAAGGCATCAGATTGTTCGGAATACCGTTTGGATTCTCGCCAATGGTTCCGCTCTTATGAGCACCGATAGGATTGAAGTAACGAAGAAGGACTACATTCCATTCCGGATCTGCCTTCTGGATATCGCTTAAGATCTGTTCCAGCATGGATTTTGTCCATCCATAAGGATTGGTACACTGTCCTTTCGGACATTCTTCCGTGATCGGAATGATCGCAGGATCTCCATATACCGTTGCAGAAGAAGAGAAAATAATATTCTTCACGCCGTGTTTTCTCATTACATCTACAAGAGTCAGTGTTCCGGCAATATTATTCTCATAATATTCCCATGGTTTTGCTACAGATTCGCCTACAGCTTTCAGTCCTGCAAAATGAATACAGGAATCAATTTCCTCTTTTTCAAAGATTTCTGTAAGAGCTTCTCTGTCAAGAATATCTGCCTTGTAGAATTTCACCGGTTTTCCTGTGATCTTTTCCACACGCTCCAGGCTCTTTTCACTGGAATTGCTTAAGTTGTCCACAACAACAACCTCATATCCTGCATTCTGAAGCTCAACAACAGTATGGCTTCCGATATAACCGGCGCCGCCTGTAACTAAAATTGCCATGATCTTGTCCTCCTCTTCAGGTTTTCTTATGGTTTGTTACCAGTATTCAGTATACCACTACCTGTATTTTTCTACAATAGCTTTCATCTGAGGAAGCTTTTCTTCCATATCTGCCACCAGTTTAAACTGTGTGCGGCAGCGATCCAGATTGTGACCTTCTCTGTGGATCTTAAAGTAGTGGTCACCTTCCAGATAATCTGTCAGGAAACGCATACCACATTCAAAGGTCATAAGGATTGCGCCCATAGGAAGCATATCCAGCTCGATATCTGTCAGCGCACCGGCACATCCCTCAATAAAGCCTTTGGTATAAACCTCATAGAGATGAATGTCGCAGGAGATCTTGCTGAGATCCGGTTCATCCTCTGCTCCTGTACTTGCACCGAAACGGATAGAATCACCAAAATCATTTACAGAAAGTCCCGGCATAACCGTATCAAGATCGATCACACAGATTGCCCTTCCTGTCTTATCGTCGATCATGATATTGTTCAGTTTGGTATCATTGTGTGTAACACGAAGAGGAATCTCTCCCTTTTCCTGAAGGTCACAGAGCGTATGCGCCAGTTCCTCGCGATCCAGTACAAACCGGATTTCATCCTGTACATCCTTTGCACGGCCCTCGCTGTCTGCTGCTACTGCTTCCTTAAATTTGCTGAAACGGTCCACTGTATTATGGAAATTCACAATCGTCTCATGAAGGGTCTCTGCCGGATAATCTGCCAGCAGTCTCTGGAAATGTCCAAAAGCAACCGCACTCTGGTAAAAATCATTATCATCCTTCACCATGTCGAAGCTGGTCGCATCCTCAATAAAGAGATACACTCTCCAGTACTCTCCTTCTGAGTCTATATAGTAAGGATTGTTATCCTTATCATTTACAATATTTAAGGTTTCTCTTTCCACATCTCCGCCGTTTTCCTGGATTTTCTTACGGAGCCATGAAGTAACACCGCTGACGTTTTCCATCAGTTCCACCGGTTTTGTAAAAATGCTCTTGTTCATTCTCTGAAGGATAAAACGCTTATCCTGTCCGCCTGGTGTATGAACTGTCAGACGGTATGTATCGTTGATATGTCCGCTTCCATAAGGAATACATTCCACTACTTCTCCCGGAAAATCAAATTTGCTAATTACTTCTTTCTGAATCGCATTCACTGTTATTTGTTCTCCTCCCATAAGTTCTGTGGATAAAGTCCCTGATCTTTAAGATTCTGGATCGCAGCCATAACAAATGGCTTATCGTCTTTGTAGGTAACTCCATACCATTTATCTTCAGATTTCAGCACTGTTACAGTTGCTTTCTTCTCGTGCAGAAGTTCATCCACAACAAAAGGCAGGAAATATTCGCACTTCAATGGATTCTTGTTTAAATTTTCATCAAGGAAAGCCGCAAAACGTGCTTTAAGTTCTGTAAGGATACTTGCAGAAAATCCCCACATATTCATGGAAACTGTACTTCCCTCCGGAAGCATGGTCCATGTTGCACCATCATCCTCTGTATAAGCAGTTCCGCCGTTATGTTTTTCAATATGCGTGCGTTCATTGATCTTTATAAGATGGTCATTTTCGTCTGTTACACAAACACCTCTGGCAACATGGCCGTTATCTGTAAGAGTATTTTCCAGTTTATAGCCAACCATCATATATTTATAGAGTTCTTCTTCGTCCTGGTTTTCTGTAAGGAAATCATATGCCATCTTAAACGCATGGCTTCCGTAATAGTCGTCTGCATTGATTACGGCAAATGGTCCGTCCACCTCTCCGATACAGCTTAATACAGCATGTCCGGTTCCCCATGGTTTCACTCTGTCAGCAGGTACTTCATATCCTTCCGGGATATTATGAAGATCCTGGAACACATAAGCTACCTGGATCTGTTTACTGAGACGGTCGCCAATAGCTTTTCTGAAATCCTCTTCATTTTCTTTTTTGATAATGAATACAACCTTCTCGAATCCTGCTTTCACAGCATCATAGATAGAAAAATCCATGATGATGTGTCCTTCTTTGTCAATAGGGTCGATCTGCTTCAGACCGCCGTAACGGCTTCCCATGCCTGCAGCCATAACTACTAATACTGGTTTTTTCATGATGTTCAATCCTTTCTCTATCAGCCTTTGATTCCTCCGGTAACACCGCCGATGATCTTCTCAGACAGGAAAACGTAGAGAATGAAGGTCGGCAGGAATACGATGATAACAGCTGCAAACATACCAGCCCAGTCACCTGTATACTTCATGGAGTTGATCATTCCGTAAAGTCCCGGAGCTACTGGTTTCAGCTTGTCGGAGCTTGCAAAGATCAATGACAGGAAGTACTCATTCCAGATATTAATAAAGTTAAAAATAGTTACTGTTACAATACCGGACTGTGCCATCGGGAACATGATCTTCCAGAAAGTTTTCATTGGAGGACATCCGTCAATGGCTGCAGCCTCTTCGTAGGTTTTTGAAATGTTGCTGAAAAATGTCAGCAGGAAAATCGTCGTATAAGGTACATTGATTCCCACATACAGAAGGATCAGCGTTCCTTTTGCCAGCGGAATGTTGTTCAGGATTCCCATACCGGAAATAATACTGAACAGCGGAAGAACTACCATGATCGCCGGAACACCCATAGCAGATACGAAGCTTGTCTGGATGAATTTATTTGCAATAAAATCAAATCTGGACAGTACATAGGCTGCCGGAGCGCACACCAGGATCAGTGCAACACAGGAAACTACGGAATATAACAGAGAGTTTCCAAAAAATCCTGCAACACCGGATCCATTCCATGCTTTCGCATAGTTTTCAAAATGAAGTCCTGTTTCAAATTTCAGAGCCTTGCCCTGAAAGATCTCTGCCGTTGTTGAAAAGCTGGCACAAAATACCCATCCAAGAAGTACGATCGTAAAGATCACCCAGAGAAGAATAATGATATATCCCGGTGCCAGCTTCAGCTCTTGCTTCAGATTAAACGGGCGACGTGGCTCTTTTTCCTTTGTCTTTGCCATAGCAGACACCTCCTAAAATTCTAAGTCGTCGTCTTTGATCAGTTTGTTACATACTGTAAATACAAGTACCACACATAAGCTCAGAAGCACACCAATGGCTGCTCCAAGGCCGGAGTTACGTTCTGTTACTGTATTACCGCCTCCAAAGATCTGCATGTACATATATACATAAGGCGTGATCGTCTGTGTATCTGCCGTTACATTGGAGAACAGCTGGGACCACACGAAAAATCCTACAGAACTTACAGACCACATAGTGATGTTTGTTTTAAACACACCCTTCAGAAGAGGAAGTGTCATATAACGGAACTGTTCCAGTTTGTTTGCACCGTCAATCGTTGCCGCCTCATAGTATTCCGGACTGATGCGCTCAATTCCGGAAAGCCAGATCAGCATGTGATAGCCCACCATACCAAAACAGTAGGCAAGCAGCAGTGCCATGAATTTGTGTTCATTATCCAGCCACTGTATTTTTGCCAGACCCTCCAGATGAAGCGCTTCAAAAAAGCTCTTAAGGAGTCCAAATCTTGGGCTGTATACATACTGAAGCCACATAGTAGCCAGAGCAACTGCACTTACGATATTCGGCATGTAGATAATAGCACGGAAGAATTTTTTGCCGCGGATTCCGCTTGTAAGAATCGCTGCAAAAAGAAGTGACAGGGACATAACGATCAGGCCGCCAAAGAACCAGATACGGAAAAGATTATAACATGCGGTGCGGAAAAGACTGGTATTGATCAGTTTTACATAGTTGTCCAGACCGACAAAGCTCCACAGGTTCATAGCATCCGTAACACCTTCGATTTTGAAAAAGCTCATGAGAATGGTCTTCAGTATCGGATACAGAAAGATTCCCAGGAACAGAAGTACTGCCGGTGTCAGGAATACCACGATCATTGTTTTATTTTTCTTCAATATGGTTTCCTCCTCTTTTATTTCCCTCAAAAGAAAAGACGGCGGCAGCGTAAAAACGATGCCACCATCTCTGCTCTGCTTATTTTATTATTTAGCAGCTTCCTGCATTGCAGCTACAAATTCGTCTGCTGTCAGGGAACCAGCCATCAGTTTGATGAAGTTCTCTTTGATAACAGGAGTCATATCTACGTTTGTTCAACCATTGCCGGCCACTCTGTATTTGTAGTATCTGCCGGGATACCTACAGACATCTCAGCAAGTTTTGCGTCATACTCGCCTGTTGTGATGAATTTAACCAGATCAAATGCTTCTTTCGGCATTTTTGTATCTTTGTTGATACCAAATACCTGTGCACCAAAGTTGTTTGTCTCAATTCCGTTTGCACCGTTCTCAAGTTCCGGATATGCGAAGCATCCCCATTTGAAGTCTTCGCCAGCCATATCCTTAACTTCGTTCGGAAGCCAGGAACCATTCAGGTACATAGCAGCTGTTCCAAGAGCAAGCTCTGTGTTCTGACCTGCCGGCCATACGTTGGAACCAACCATTTCAGAATAGTATCCGTTCTTTGCAAGTTCTTCGATATCCTGTGCCATCTGGAGAACTGCCGGATCATCCCATTTGCCTTCTGTAACGATCTCAACAACTTTTTCTTCGCCTACCAGTCTTGCAAGATGGTATCCGATTACAGATGTAGCATAAGCGTCATCCATTGTCATTGGAGTGATTCCTGCATCTTTCAGTTTCTGGCAAACATCCAGAAACTCTGCCCATGTAGTAGGCTCTTTCTCAACACCGGCCTGCTCAAACAGGTCTTTGTTATAGAAGAAAGCGAATACGTTCGGCTGATACGGAATTGTCTTCAGTGTTCCGCCGCCAGCGTCACGGCATGCGGACATAAGTCCCGGGATAGCTGTATCTTCATATCCGGATTCTTTTACAAGGTCTTCCAGGTCAAGAAGATATTTTGCATACATGCTGTTTACACGGTCGATATCCTCATCAAAGATGTCGATCTGTGTGCCGCCGTCAAGTGCCGGCTGAAGAGCCTCACGGTTTCCGGTACGTCCCTTGAACTGAAGGTCTACCTTAACGCCTGTCTCTGCTGTGTAAGCATCAACAGCTTCCTGAATAGCCTGTCCCTGCGGCTCTGTGGACTCCCACATGGACCAGTATACCAGAGTATCATCAGCTGCCTGTACAGTTGCGATCGGAGCCATCATTGTTCCTACCATTGCACCACATAATACAGCACTCAGAAGTTTCTTCTTCATTCCCATTTTGAATTCCTCCTTAAAAAATATGTTGTTTTGTGTTGTTTTTCGCTTCTTCATGTTTTGGTGGTTTTTACTCAAAACATGTTTTACTATCTTTTATTTTATCGTTTTTGCACAAAAAGTATTTGCACAAAAGTATGTTTATTTTGTACAAAAAGCTTGTTTTGTCCATTTTTCCCATACGTTTCTGTTTTTTTGTGGAATTCTGCTTTTTATTGAGTTATAATAGGTTTGCAACAGATGGTTTTTGGCCGGTATCCGAAACTGATACAGGCAGGAGATGTTATATGGCATATGAAAGTGTGTATCTGGAAAAAGAACTTCAGATCGACCGGATCTACACGATCCATTATTTTGAATATAGAAATGATTTTTATTATGCAGGAGAACGTCATAATTTCTGGGAATTCCAATGCGTAGACAAGGGAAAAGCCGAGGTCTGTGCCGAAGATGAGCATTATGTTCTGAGCCGGGGACAGGTTATTTTTCATAAACCAAATGAATTTCACAATTTAAGTGCTACCGGAACAAATGCTCCTAACATCATTGTCGTTTCTTTTGCCTGCAATTCTCCCTGTATGAGTTTTTTTGAAAACAAACTTCTGGAATTTTCTGATACGGAGCGATCTATTCTGGGTCTGATCATTGCAGAAGCCCGCCATTGTTTTTCGTCTCCTCTTGACAATCCGTATACAGAGAAGATGGAAAAACGGCAGGATATCCTTTTTGGCTCCCAGCAGCTTCTGATAAGCTATCTGGAACAGCTGCTGATCCATATGCTGCGCAGATATACCACTACTCCCCGCTATCCTTCCAGCAGTCTGGATGATACCGGACCGGTCTCCTCCGCATCCCGTAAGATCGTAAGCTATTTTGAGGAACATATTCGGGATTCGATCACCATAGAAGATGTCTGTCATGACAATCTTATCGGCCGTTCTCAGCTTCAGAAACTGTTCCGGGAAGAATATGGCTACGGAGTCATTGAATTTTTCTCTCATATGAAGATCAACTTCGCGAGACAGCTGATCCGTGAAAATGACATGAACTTCACGCAGATTTCAGAATTCCTGGGATATTCTTCCATCCACTATTTTTCCAGGCAGTTCAAAAAAATATGCGGAATGACCCCCACAGAATACGCTTCTTCCATCAAGGCCATCTCTGAACGCCCGCAGGATACAGACCACAAAAATAATAAAGAAGATAAAAACGGAGCTGATGCCTAAAACACCAGCTCCATTTTTGTTCCCTTTCCCGGCTCGCTCTCCAGATTGATCTTTGCCTTATGGAGACTCGCTCCATGCTTAACGATGGACAGCCCCAGTCCGGTCCCTCCCGTCTGACGGGAGTGGCTTTTATCCACCCGGTAAAATCTTTCAAAAATCCGTTTCTGCTCATTCTTTGGTATACCGATCCCGTTATCCTCCACCGAATAACAGGGGTGTCTTTCCTTCTGTCCGGCAAAGACAAGTACCCTTCCTCCGGCATCCGTATACCGGATCGCATTGTCTGCAATATTGTAAAACATTTCGTAGAGCACCTGACGAACTCCCCGGACAACTACCCGTTCCCCCTCCAGTAAAAGCTCGATCTCTTTTTTTTCTGCCGCCATCCTCAGATGCATGACGATATCCTCTGCCAGCTCGTAGATATCCACTGCCTCAAATGGCATATCGCTGTTTTTTTCATCCAGACGTGACAGCTGGATGATATCTGAAACCAGGGAACTTAAACGGCTCGCCTCATGATAGATCCGTCCGGAAAATTCAGGGATTTTATCCTCTCCCACCATTCCGTTCATCATCAGCTCCGCATAACCGGAAATAGACATCAGCGGTGTTTTCAGCTCATGAGATACATTGGCAGAGAATTCCCGCCGCATGGCTTCTGCCTCCTTCAGCTCCTGCATCTGACGGACGATCTGCCGGTTCTGCTGATCCACTCTTCCGAGAAGCGGTCTCAGTTCTTCGTACTTTACATCCTTCAGAGGATTTTCAAGATCCAGTTCATTGATGGGCTTGATCAGATCCTTCGTCTGCCTCTGGACAAGAACCACCTCCAGAATCAGAATCCCCAGCGTGATCAGACCCAAAAGAGTAAAGCTGGAAAAAAGTGTCATAAATACGCTGTCAGTAGTCCTGGCTACACGAAGGATATTTCCGTTTTCCAGCTTCGTCGCGCAGTAAAAGGTCTGTTCTGACAGAGTTTCCGAAAAACGGACCACTTCTCCATAACCCTCTTCTCTTGCCTGAATCATCTCCGGGCGCTCTCCGTGATTTTCCATTTCCTCCGCTTCTGCATTGGACTCATAGATTACGTTTCCCTCACTGTCTGTCACGGTGATCCTTGTTACATTGATGTCCTTTACATTTTCCTGAAGATAATCGATTCCCGCCGCATCCATCCCCGCACGGATATATTCTACTTCATCCCTGACACTCTGCCTCATGGACACACTGAATTTATCGTACATGACGATGCTTGCCGCCAGAAAAGTCAGCACAACTGATAAAATAACAAGAAAGCTTCCATGATTTAAAAGTCTCTGTCTCATCTTAATCTCCGATCCGGTAGCCTACCCCACGCACAGTCTCTACCATATCTCCTGCGTCTCCCAGCTTCTGTCTGAGTGTTCTTACATGAACGTCCACCGTCCTGGTTTCTCCATCAAAATCATATCCCCACACATGACACAAAATCTGATTCCGGCTCATAACAAGACCCTTGTTTTCCAGAAGATACTGAAGAAGCTCGAATTCCTTTCGGGTAAGCTCTACCTTTTTATCGCCGATCTGCACCTCATGGCGCCCTACCAGAACCTTCAGCTCTCCACAATACAGCTCCCGGTTTTCTTCTTTTCTGGTACATCTTCTGAGAACTGCCTTTACCCGGGCAACAAATTCCATCATTCCGAAGGGTTTGGTGATATAATCGTCTGCTCCTGTCTCAAGCCCCTTTACCTTGTCAAATTCCGCATCCTTGGCCGTGACCATGATCACAGGAATATTTCTGGTTTCCGGAGCTGCTTTCAGTCTGGAAAGAATGGAATATCCGTCCTCTCCCGGAAGCATGATATCCAGAAGGATCAGAACCGGAAGTTCTTTTTTGAGGGCTGCGTTCAGTTCTCTGCCGTCTGCAAACCCTTTTGCAGAAAATCCGGTGGTCTCCAGCGTATATACCAGAAGCTCCCGGATGTTTTTTTCGTCTTCTACACAATAGATCATGGCCATCCTCCTTATCTTAGCAACAAAGGCTGCCGGGGGTATTGCCCTCAGCAGCCGTATCCTATTCCTTTTTCTTTTATGGAAGCAGGTACTCCTGACGTACCTTTTCCAGACATCTTTCAAAATCGTCACTGTCTTCGTTTTTCAGCGCATTCAGGTGGCTGTGTGTATCATAAAGGTTTTCACGGACCTGTGTCACGCAGACACCGATGTTGGAACAGTGGTCTGCAATTCTTTCCATACTGGTGATCAGGTCAGAAAGGATAAATCCCATTTCAATGGTACACTCACCGGAGCGAAGGCGATTGATATGACGCCGTTTCATTTCTTTTGTCAGCTCGTCGATCAGTTCCTCCAGCGCTTCAATCTCAGCAGCCTTCGTGGTATCCTGGTCATCAAAAACCTGAAATGCTTTTTCCACAATGTCATTGACTGCCGCAGTCACAACTCTGAGCTCCGCCTTAGCCACTGGAGAAAAGCTCAGGTTCTTTTCATGAAGCTCCTCTGCGGATTCCTTGATGTTGACAGCATGGTCGGAAATTCTCTCGAAATCTCCGATGCAGTGAAGCATGATTGAAACACTGTGGCTGTCGTTTTCGGAAAGGTCCTTATTATTCAGCTGTACCAGATAGGTTCCCAGTTCATCCTCATAACGGTCCACCTTGCCTTCCAGCTTGTCAATTTTCTTTGCGCCTTCCGCATCATACTGATGAAGCAGGTCAAATGCAGTTCCCAGAGATTTTCTGGAATCTTCTGCCATACGTCTTGCCGCAGTTCTTCCCTGTTCAACAGCGAATGCCGGTTTCTCAAGGAAACGGGATTCCAGGATGAGGAATTCTCTGTCTTCTCCGGCTGCAACCACATCCTCTGCAGAATCGCGGATAGTCAGACATGCCAGCTTCACAAGGATATTAGAAAATGGAAGCCAGATCAGAGTTGCCGTCACATTGAAAACACTGTGGGTAACAGCGATCGCTGCCGGTGTTGCCATGGAATCCATAAAGGAAAAGTGTACCACGGAATTCAGAAGATAGAATACACCAAGGAAGATCACGGTTCCAAGCATGTTGAAGTACAGATGGATCATTGCCGCACGTTTGGCATTTTTATTTGCACCGATGGCAGACAGAAGCGCTGTCACACAGGTACCGATATTCTGTCCCATAATAATCGGGAAGGCTGCGCTGTAAGGTACCGCACCGGTGACACAGAGTGCCTGCAGAATACCTACGGAGGCAGAAGAGGACTGAATGATCGCAGTCAGGATGGTTCCTGCCAGCACACCGGCTATCGGGTTGGAAAATGCAAGAAGAAGGTTGGTAAATTCCGGAACATCTGCCAGGGGTTTTACCGCACCGCTCATAGTCTCCATTCCAAACATCAGGACTGCAAAGCCCACAAGGATCACACCGATATCCTTTTTGCGGGAGCTTTTTGTAAACATAAGAAGCACAATACCGATCAGCGCCAGAATCGGAGCAAATGAGCTTGGCTTCAGAAGACTGATAAAAAAGTTGCTGCTCTCAATGCCTGCAAGACTTAAGATCCAGGCAGTCACTGTGGTACCGATGTTGGCACCCATGATGATGCCTACCGCCTGTGTTAATTTCATAATACCGGAGTTTACAAACCCCACTACCATAACGGTGGTTGCCGAAGAGGACTGGATCACCGCTGTAACCGCAAGTCCCAGAAGAACTGCTTTCCATTTACTGGATGTAAGATTTTCAAGTATTTTTTCCAGCTTTCCTCCGGAAACCTTGGCAAGACCATCGCCCATCACCTGCATACCATATAAAAACAGGGCAAGTCCGCCTAACAGAGTCAGTATACTAAAAAAATCCATGGTATTTCTCCTTTGCGAATATTTAATATACCTTCATTTTAGGAGGACTTTGTAAAATTATCCCCAGTGCAATGTAAAATCTGTGTAAAATTTTTTTGTTTAAAAGCCCCGGATATTTTCTCCTTCCTCTCCGGTTTTATCAATAGACCGGATGATCAGATAATAACTGATGTCTTCACTGACCTGAACCCTTACCCGGTCTCCTGTCTTACGCCCTTTCAGCGCTTTTCCAATAGGAGATTCAATGCTGATCCTGTTTTCCATGGAATTGCCCCGAATAGAGGTGACGAGCTTATATTTCTCAATTTCTCCATCTTCCTCAAATTCCACTTCAACAATATCATCCATTCCCACCTCATCCTCTTTGGAGGCATCTGTGACAATAACGGCTGTTTTCAGCATTCTTTCCAGATAGCGGATTCTGCTTTCATTCTGGTTCTTATGACGCTTGGCTGCATAATATTCAAAATTCTCACTGAGATCGCCCTGGGCTCTTGCCTCTTTCACTGCTTCAATAGCCTCTTTACGCACTACCAGCTTTCGGTGCTCGATCTCCTGCTCTATTTTTTCCACATCACGTTTTGTAAGCTTTTCTCCCATCGTTGTTCTCTCCTTCACAAATATGGAATATTTTTCAGTAAATCAAGTATACAGGATGATTTTCAGAAACTCAAGAGACGTTTTCTTTCTGAAGGTGACAGTAGAGAAACAGACACACCTCGTCCCCCTCCTGGCGCAGTTCCATGGTGCCGCCGTATCTTCCGAGGACAGCCCGGATACTGGGAATCCCGAATCCGTGAGATGCGCGGTCCTTTTTTGTGGTTACCGGAAACTTTTTTGGAATCCTGCTGTCTCTTTCCGGAATCCTTCCCGGATTACGGATACTGACTGCAAGCAGTCCTCTTTTCCACCTTGCCTCCATAGTAATCCGGCGTTTTTCTTCCGGAAATCCTTCCACTGCTTCCATGGCATTGTCAAGAGCATTGCCGAAAACAGCGCAGATATCTGTTTTTTCCATCGGAAGCGGCTCCGGAATATCTGCCAGCACATGAAAATCGATTCCTTTCTGTTTCATTGCTGCTTCTTTTGCACTGAGGATGATATTCATCGTATTGTCCATGCAGTATTTTAAAGTACGGGTATTCTCCGTACTTTCCAAAAGTTCCCGAAGATATGCCTTTCCCTGCTCCCCCGGAAGCGCCAGCGCAGTCTGAAGATGATTTGCCATATCATGCTTCAGTCTCCTTATCTCAAAATGCTGCTGCTCCATGGCTTCGTAGTAGCGTACATTCTGAGCGGCCATCACTGCCTCGGCTTCCAGCTTCTGCTGCTTTGCCAGTACTACCATGGTCCACAGCAGTCCCACAAAAGCAAAAAGAGACAGTAACAGAAGGATGAGATACTGTACTGACAGTTCGTAAACCTTCGGATCACTGAGCAGAACCAGACTGAACACGATTCCCACCGGAGGAAGCGTCAGAAGAAACAAAAGCTTCCACATCGCCGGAGAAAGTTCAAAATCCCGTTCCGGACCGTATTTCCATATCACCGCACAAAGCCCCAGGCAGAAACACAGCTTAAGCAGGATCACCAGAAAACCGCCGAATTCTGTGCCGTTATCCACCAGCGCATTAAAAGAAAAGACAGTGCTTGCCACCATAAGTCCTACTGTCAGTCTTTTGATCCGGCTCCCCTCACAGCCTGCCCATACCGCCGTAAGAAAAATCAGAAAGGTAGGAACAATATTCTGCCAGTCTGATAGAAAGATCACCATTCCGCCCAGCAGACCACAGGAAAACAAAAGAAACAGCCGCCTCAGTTTCTGCTGACGAAGCCCGGTCAGTCTCCCAATAGAAAAAAGAAGCAGCATTCCCATCAGTGACAGCCATAAAATACTCAGTATAAGTTTGACACTCTCCTTCATGACATCACCCGATTCCTTTCAGCATACATTCCGCCAGCTTTGCCACAGCGGTATCCTTCATCCCTCTGCTGACAGGCAGTTCTTTCCCATGAATCTCTACCTGGTCATGCCCGATATACTCCACCTGATCTGCGTTTACCAGATATCTCTGATGGATCCTTACAAAGCGTCCGTCTGTTTTTTCTTCCACCTCAGAGAGCTTTCCATAAAAAAAATATTCTTCTTTCTCTGTCACTACGCCGACCTGACGCCTGTCACTGTAAAAATACAGGATCTTATCCAAAGGCATCCGAAAGGTTCCGTCCTGATTCTGGAACACAAAGTTCTTTTCTCTTTTCTGAAAAAAATGTTCTCTGGCACGGCTCAGGACCTGACGGATCTGTTCTTCCTTTGCCGGCTTCAGCACATAATCCAAAGCACCTGTGCGGTATCCGTCAAACACATATTCTGAATACCCTGTCACAAAAACGATCAGGAGCTCCTTATCAAATTTCCGGATTTCTTCCGCAGTTTCCATCCCATTCAGGTCTTTCATCTCCACATCAAGAAAAAGAAGATCCACCTCGCCGGGATGTTTATTCAGCCACCGGAGAGCTGTTTCTCCGGAAGTAAATTCATAGACGATCTCCTCGTCTCCCTCATACATGGATTTTTCCAGCTGAAACCGCAGGCTGTCCCGGGCTTCCTGTTCATCGTCACACAATGCGATCCTCAACATAGCTTTCTCCCTTTTTTATTTTGTTTCTTTATTATAACGCACTTCCCCTTTCCGTCCACTCCAAACTTTACAAAAATCCTTCCGATCTTTACATTTTCTGCAGCCTCCTTCCAAACTTTACATCCTGAGTTCCTTTCTTTACACCTCTGATTTTTCTCTCTGTTTTCTGTGTTATCCTCAATTTGAAAAACCGGAAATCCATATCACGGACATTTCTATATAATAAGGAGGAATTTTATGCTATCTGTCAAAAATCTTGAAAAATCCTATAAAACAGGAAAACAGACCTACCCGGTTCTGAGGGGAGTCTCTTTTTCCATTGCAAAAGGCGAATTTATCGCTGTCATGGGGCCTTCCGGCTCCGGAAAGTCCACACTTCTCAACTGTATTTCCTGTTATATTCCTTTTGAAAAAGGAAAGATCACTCTTGGCAGCCAGGAACTCAGCACCATGACACCGGAGCAGCTTGCCCTTGTCCGCAACGAAAAACTGGGCTTTGTATTTCAGGATTTTATGCTTCTGGACGGGCTGACAGTCCGGGAAAACATTCTGGTTCCCAGGATCATCCGTTCCAATGTGGATAAGGACGGAGAACGGTACGCAGACCAGCTGATGGAGCTGTTTGGCATCAGCCATATCCGCAGTAAGTATCCCGCTGAAATCTCCGGCGGTGAAAGGCAGAGAACCGCTGTTGCCAGAAGCCTGATCAACCGGCCTCTGATGATCCTTGCAGATGAGCCTACCGGAAATCTGGACAGCCGCTCCAGCCGTATCGTTATCGAATCCTTTGAAAATGCCAGAAAGAATCTGGATGCCACCATCTTTATGGTCACTCACGACAGCTTTTCCGCATCCTTCTGCGACCGGGTAATTCTCTTAAAAGATGGAATGGTTTATCGTCAGCTGGAAAAAAATATTCAGACAAGAAGTGCGTTTCATGACACCCTGTTAAATGCGATCAAAGAAATGAGTGGTGATGCCGAATGAATAAAAAGAAAAAAAGACAATCCATAAGAACGATAAAAGAGCTGGAAAACCGTCTGCAAAAAGCAGACTGGAAACAGGCACGACTGTATCTGTTCTGTAATTTTGTATCTCTGATGCTGATGACTGCATATTCTGCTCTGATGTTTTCCCCTACGGTCCTGAATATCTTTCCGGAGGGCGGAGACAGCCTGAGACAGCTTTACATGATCTTTATCATGACTCTTTTTGGCTGTACGGTCTTCACCGTCTATGCCGCCAGCCTGTTTTTCCGTAAAAAATCACACCAGCTCGGAATCCTTATGGCGCTTGGCGCCTCCAGAAAAACGCTGGCTCCCGGACTTTTCCGCGAGGTGATTCTTTTAAGCGGAAGCTCTGCCCTTCTTGGGATCCTTGCAGGCTTTCCTTTCATAATGCTCCTGTGGAAGCTGTTCCGTTTCCTGATCGTGGATAATCAGTACATGATCCTGCATCTGGATTTTCGCTGTCTGTGGATACCGGCAGGATTTGCCGTTCTCGTGCTTTTTTGCGCCTGCCTGCTGGCTTTTGTTTATCTCAGAAAAACAGACATTCTGGATGTGATACAGGAAGAGCATCAGAATGAGCCGGTAAAAGAGCTTGGACTCTGGTGCGGACCGCTGGGTATTGTCCTGCTGACAGGCGGAGCAATGCTGGGCTATAACTTCCCTACTTTTTATCAGAATCTTACGCACCGCTATGCCCCGGCTTTGCTTAAGCTTCTCTGTTATTCCCCGGTATTTGCAGGGCTTTATCTGATCATGCTCCACACCGTTGTCAACGGATGGCTCTTCAGACATAAAAATCCCTGGAAAAACATCATTGCAAGAAGCATGATGAAATTCCAGGGAAAACAGACCGTAAACAGCCTGCTTGTTACCACGGTTCTGATCGCAGGCGGCTGCTTCGGTATTTTTTATCTTCCTATGCTTGGTACCGGTACTTCCATGAATATTGAACAGAGAGAATACGATTATTCCTGGTTCTGGCCATCGGATCAGCAGCTTCCTTCAGAAGAAGAAATCCAGGATCTTGCCCGGGAACATAAGATACAGATTGCAGACTGGAAGGAATGTCCTTACCTAAGTCTGGCCGTTGACTCCAATGTAATGATCGACAATGCCGACGGCAGTTTTTCATGGAAATACTATGAGATTTCCTCTGAGGGACATTTTCTTTCTGAAAGTGATTTCAACCGGATCTCCGGTCAAAGCCTTTCCGTTGAACCGGGAGAATATTATGCTGTAACCAACCGGGAAGAGACTTCTTACCGTGTGGTAGATAATTCCACCCGATTTACCAATATGATCACAAGAGAGGTTCTCCCTGTATCCTTTAAAGGCTTTGTTCATTTTGATCAGCTGGGCGCTCTGTATACCGGGGTTCTGGATGACAGTGACTTCCAAAAAATTTCCCGGGGACTTACGCCCCAATGGCAGGGAACCATGGCATTTTTCAATTCCGAAGGAAAGGACAGTTATCCCTTTGCCCGCGCTTTTTATGAAAGGATTGTGGCCTCCTTTGATGACGACAGCTTTTCTACAAGTCTCTACGATCCTGTCGAATACCTCATGACAGAGGGCTATACAAACGACTATTTCGGAGCCAGCTACAGAGATGTCGATGACCACCTGGATCGCTCACAGCTGGACAGCGCAGATTTCCGGATGTTCTGGAACTACATGCCGCAGTTCCGGATCCTTGACAGCACCGAACAGCTGAATACCTTTTCTGTATTTATGATGACCTTCCTTTTTATCGGGATCGTATGCTTTACTGCCGCTCTGGTCATTTCCTACACCCGCTGCCAGACACTGGCTTTGAATAATGCCTATGTATTTTATGACCTGAAGCGTCTGGGCGCATCTCCCGGTTATCTTTGCAGGGAGCTCCGCCGCCAGGCCGGACCGGTCTTTCAGATTCCAACTGCTGTGGGAATGAGCTGTATGGTACTTCTTTATGGAATGATGCTTTATGCAAACGACAGCCGCTACACCCAGACCGAAATTGCCGGATTCCTGGTATGCCTGGAAATCATTGCTGTCATTGCCATTCTTTTCTATGGAGTGTACCGCCGAACTCTTTACGGACTGATGAAGCAGCTGGATCTTCACTCTTCCGAGCGGTAAAGCTCCAGATAAGAGTCCCCGTCCACCTGAACGATCTGCTCCAGCTCCTCATTCAGTTCCAGAGCAGCCTCTGAAAATTCCTGTTCCATCCAGAACCGGACACAGGTCCCGCAGGAAGAGCTTAAATTTCTGGGAACCGGCATGATCTTTGTGCCGATTCCCAGTTTTTCACAATTTTTCTTAAAACATACTGCGCCGTAATGGGAATAAAAAGTAGCAATATACTCTGTCATTTTGTAATACGAAGCAGGAAATCCTCCCCCTGCTCTTCCACCTGTACCTGATAGCCCTGATGGGATACAAATCTTGTAACATTTTCTTTTGCCGTTACGTTATCTACCAGAACCTCATATGCTGCCTCTTTGGAAGCCAGTGCATTTTTTGTCATGATCACCGGTTCCGGGCAGGACAATCCTCTTGCGTCTACCTGTTTCATAATTGTTCTCCTTTATCAAAAATATATTTTCAGTCTGCTTTTTTTCTGGAATTCATAAATGCGATCACTGTTACCACTGCGATACCAATGATCACCGCGATCTTTCCATTGGATGTAGGACCTTCTCCGGAAGAAGCAAGCCCGAAGTTATGAGCAACAGCCGCTCCGACCATCAGTCCGATGACAGTGACTGCAGAGTCTGTATTTCCCTCACCGGAAAGCACAAGCTGACGGAGCGGGCAGCCGCCCAGAAGCACGCAGCCAAAGCCTGCGAGGAACATGCCAAGTGCATTCCACAGTCCATCTGTATGTGCCACCGGCTGTCCTGCAAATCCCGGATTAAAAAACGGAGTTCCTGTTACAGCTCCCAGAATAAGGTTCATTACAAGCGCACTGGCAAAAATCGCCACAAATCCCATCAGAAGCTTCCATTCACGGAAAAGAACCGCATCACGGATACCGCCCACCATACAGAGACGTGTTTTCTGTGCAAGACCGCCTACGATCAGGCCGGCTGCCAGAGCGATCCAGATGGAGGCATGGAGAGATCCCGGGCCTTCTGTGGAAAAATGGATAAATGCAGGTGCCGCGACCAGAAGGATCAGAAATACGATCTGAAGTACCGGAAAAAGCTGTCCCTCCAGCGCCGGCATTTTATAAGAGCGTTTCAGTGTGTAGCCTCTTTTCAGGAAAAATACACCTGCAAAAATGCCAAGTGCAAATCCCACAAAGCCGAAAATCGCATTTCCGTCTCCGCCTGCCAGTCTCAGGATCATACGGAACGGGCAGCCAAGGAACATCAGACAGCCGATCATGACAAACACTGCAAGGATGAATCTGGTAACAGGAGCGGAACCGCCTCTTGCCTTAAATTCTCCGGATACCATTGCCATAATGCAGGCGCCAAGAACCAGTCCGATGATCTCCGGACGTATGTATTGTACCACCGGCGCCGAATGAAATCCCAGAGCACCTGCCGTATCTCTCAGGAAACACGCGATACAGAATCCCATATTTACCGGATTGCCAAAAAATACCAGCAAAGCTGAGATCACACCGATCACAAGCCCTGCTGCTACAATGGTTTTTTTCTCATTTTTCATTTGTTATTTCCTCCTTTTCCCTATGCGTTTCTGTTTGAGTCGTATTTTTTGTTGTAAACGCATATTTCGTACATCAGAATCATATCATTTTTTATTATTTTTTGCCAATTAATTATAGTTGTATTTTTGTGTTATTTATAGATTTTTTCGATAAGTCGTGTTATAGTAAGGATACAGTATCATGAAAAAAATAAGAAAAGGAAGAAGATCATCATGAAAAAAATATATCTGGATCAGGCAAGCACCTCCTGCCCCAAGGCTCCGGGCGTGGCAGATGCAGTCTTTCATTATCTGTCCGGCGATGCAGTCAATATCAATCGCGGAAGCTACGACACGGCTTTTTCTGTAGAAGAGCAGATTTTTGAAACAAGAGAACAGCTGAAGCAGCTTTTCCATTTTCCGGATAAAAGCCGCAATGTAATTTTTACCGCTAATGTCACAGCAAGTCTGAATATTCTTCTGAAAGGGCTGCTCCGTCCCGGAGATCATGTTCTGGTAAGCTCCATAGAGCATAATGCTGTGATGCGTCCACTGGTACAGCTTGAAAAAACAGGAGTAAGCTTCGACCGGATCCCCTGTGACCATGACGGAAACCTGCTTCTGGAACAGGCCGAACAGCTGCTCCGCCCGGAAACCCGGCTTCTCGTATGCCTTCATGGTTCCAATGTATGCGGCACACTGATGCCCATAAAAGCCATCGGGGATTTCTGTCATAAGCACGGGATCCTCTTTGTCCTGGATACTGCACAGACCGCAGGTGTCCTTCCCATAGACATGGAAGCCTGTCATATTGATGCTCTGGCATTTACCGGTCACAAAGGCTTCCGGGGTCCCCAGGGAATCGGCGGCTTTCTTATCCGGGAAGCTCTGGTTTCTGATATGGTTCCTCTTCTCAGCGGAGGTACCGGAAGCATTTCCCACACAGAAGAAATCCCGGATTTTATGCCTGACCGCTTTGAGCCGGGAACCCCTAATATTCCCGGAATCCTTGGGCTCCATGCAGCGCTTTCCTGTCCCGGACTCCTGTGTTCTCAGACGAATTTCCGTCATGAAATGGCGCTGACCGACCATTTTATCCGAGGAATCCAGTCTATGGATCCCCTCGGAAAACAGCTTCGGATCATTGGAAGAACTGACTGTCCGGATACACTGGAAACTGCCGTCCGCTGCGCTGTGGTCTCACTCCAGACTACGGAGATCGATATGGCAGATGCGGCCTTTCAGCTGGATCACACCTATGGGATCATGACACGCGTCGGCCTTCACTGTGCACCTTCCGCACACAGAACGCTTGGAACCTATCCACAGGGAACCATCCGCTTCTCTTTCGGTCCGGAAAACACACTGGAAGAAATAAATACCGCATTGAAGGCTCTGGGAGAGATTACCGGAGTCTGCTGAAACAGGAGGGACAAACATGGATTTTAAACAGCTGGAAGCTTTTACCGCAGTGGTGGATTACGGAAGCTTTTCTGAGGCCGCGCGCCGCCTCTATCTGACCCAGCCTACCATCAGCGCACATATCCGGGCGCTGGAAAATGAACTGAAAGTAAAACTGATCATACGGACAACAAAAAAGCTGACCATCACCACAAAGGGATATCAGCTTTATGACAGCGCGGTCCGTATCCTCCATATCCGCAATAATCTTATGGAAGATTTTACCGGCTCAAAAAAACATATTATTGATCTCAGCGCCTCTACCATTCCATCCTCTTATCTGCTCCCGGAACTGCTTGCAGGCTTCGGTAAGGTATGTCCTGATGTCTATTTCCACTCTCTGCAGTCAGACAGCTCCGAAGCCATCCAGAAAGTGATTGACGGCAGTGTGGATCTGGGACTTGTAGGACAATATACCGAGCAGGAGGACTGCTGTTTTATTCCGTTCTGTCAGGATTCTCTGGTAATCGCAGCGCCTGTGACGCCTCACTACCTGAAACTCCAGGAAGACAATGCGTCTCTGCAGGAGCTGGTAAAAGAACCTATGATCGTCCGTGAAAAAGGTTCCGGAACCAAAAAAGAAATGGATTATTTTCTGGAAAAATCTAATATCTCACCATCAGATCTGAATGTGATCGCAAGGATGAACGATCTGGAAAGTATCAAAAAATCCATTGTCAACGGACTTGGAATTTCCATTCTTTCCGCCCGTTCCGTTCAGGATCTGAAAAAAACAAAACAAATTCTTCTGTTTCCTCTGAAGGATGCGGAACACAAAAGAAATTTCTATATTGTATACAGCCGGAACCGGATCCTGAAGCCTCATGTACGCCAGTTTATCCAGTTTGCACGGAGCTTTTATCTTTCCTAGATCACGATGATGTTTTTACATTCTTTATAATCTTTCGGACATCGGTCAGTGATGACTTCTGCCTCTTTAAACGGACGGAAAGTCACAGAGCTGATCTGTCCGAATTTGGATCCGTCACCCAGCACATAGGCCGTTCGGCAGTGTTCCATAGCCGTTCTTTTTACCAAAGCTTCATTTGTATCCGGAGTCGTAAATCCTTCCTTATGGGTGATGCCGTTTGTGCCAAAAAAGCCTTTTGTAAAATGATACATCTGCAGCATCTGCATTGCCTGGCTTCCTACCACGGCCTCTGTGGAACCCTCCAGCTCTCCGCCCAGAAGGCTTACATGAATTCCTTTCTGCGCAAGGATCCTGGCATGGGAAACTGCATTGGTCACAAAGGAAGCCTTTGTATGTTCCAGATAATCCAGCATGAAGCCGGTAGTCGTACCTGCATCCAGAAATACAAAATCTGCGGAACGAATGAGTCCGGCTGCATATCTGGCGATTTTTTTCTTTTCTTCTGTATTCAGATCGGATTTCTGCTCCACGGTAGGTTCATAGGCAGACACCACGTTCTCCAGAGATACCGCGCCTCCAAAAACCCTGGTCAGCTTTCCCATTTTATCCAGCGCCGTAATATCTCTTCGTATGGTTGATTCCGATGTATCCAAAAGCTCTTTCAGCTCTGTGACAGTGACACTTTTTTTCTCTGCCAAAAGCCTGAGAATGATCTCATATCTCTGTTCTGTCAGCATCTTATTCTCCTCTTTCTGTTTATATACAAAGAAACCGCTGCATGGCATCACCGGCCTGAGCCGTCATGTTCCCATACAACAGTTTCTTTATGATTGATTTTTATTGATTATATCGGAAAATTACAAATTTTCCTGCATAAATTTGCTTACTGCTTCGCAGGCTGCTGCCTCATCCTCACCTTCAAAGGTAAAGGTCACTTCATGGCCTTTTTTTACGCCAAGACCCATAAGTGCAAGAAGCTTACGGCAGTCTACTGATTTGCCTTCTTTTTCAAGGGTCACTGAAGACTGAAAACCTTTTACCAGTTTCACAAGCTCTCCTGCCGGACGTGCATGGATACCTTCATTGTCTGTAACTACGTACTTGAATTCCTTCATTCTTTTATCCTCCAGCTTTATTTTTCTTATACTGCTTTCTTCTTTAATATGCCGAGAAGAAGTGCCGAGATCACAGTTCCTGCAACAAGAGCTGCAACGTAGGCTACTGCATTTCCTACTACCGGGAATACAAAGATTCCACCGTGAGGTGCCATCAGCGTACAGTCAAACATCATGGAAACAGCGCCTGCCACTGCTGAGCCTGCAATGCAGGAAGGAAGTACATGCAGAGGATCGGAAGCCGCAAAGGGAATCGCTCCCTCTGTAATAAATGCCAGTCCCATAATAAAGTTTGTAGGACCAGCGTCTCTTTCTTCCCGTGTAAACTTATCCTTAAAAAGGAGAGAAGCTAGGGCAATAGCACATGGGGGCGTCATTCCTCCAAGAATCATTCCCAGAATAAATTTACTTGTATTTCCCATTCCTGTCAAGGCATTATTTAAGCCTGTATTCAGTCCGCCCATAACCGGCTCTACCACAAATGTCATGATCAGTCCCATAAAGAGAATACCTAATACCGGATAAAGCAAAACAGGTGCTATCTTTTCCAGAGCTTCCGGAAGCTTATCGCAGATTTTGCGAAGTCCAAGGATCAGATAGCCTGCCAGAAAGCCTGCCAGAAGTGCTCCAAGGAAGCCGGATTTTCCATTTGCCGCGATCATGCCTCCCACAAGACCAACCGCCAGTGCCGGTCTGTCACCGATGGCCATTGCAATAAAACCAGACAGGACAGGAAGCATGAAGTCAAAGGCTGTGCCGCCAATATTTTTCAGGACAGCCGCCACTGGGGTAATAGTACCGAAATTTGATCTCTGGTCAGCAGGAAGAGCATTCAAATCAACGAAAAGACCATCGATCAGGAAAGCAATAGCGATCAGGATTCCGCCTCCCACAACAAGAGGAAGCATGTGGGAAACACCGTTCATAAGCTGGGTATATATCTTATGGCCGGCACTGCCGCCTGCCTTTGCGCCTGAAGAAGTATTCCGGGAGCCTGCCGCAGAATGATAAACAGGAGCATCTCCTGCAATGGCTCTCTCCACCAGTTGATCGGCTTTGCTGATACCGTCAGAAACCTGACACTCGATCAGTTTTTTGCTTTTGCAGCTTTTTCGATTCCTTCAGCTGCCATATAAGTATGCGCGATCCCGGTGGGACAGGAGGTAACTGCCAGGATCCTGACCTGTGCGTCTTCTGCATCCCCGGTGTCTGCCAGTCTTTCGTCAATGTCCTTTTTCTCCTGATCTGCTTTATCGATAATATCCATAAATTCATCTACGGACTGTACGTTTCTGAGCGCTGCGGTAAAGTCCTCGTCCATCAGCATCACCGAAAGTTTACTGAGCACATCCAGATGAACATTGTCCTATGTATTTGGAGCAGCAATCAAAAAAAGGAGGGTTACCGGTTCATCATCCAGTGACTCAAATTCCACACCGTCTTTTATCACCATGGCTGCCAGTCCGGGCTTCTTTACCGCATCACATTTCCCATGAGGAATGGCAATTCCCTCTCCGATACCGGTGGCACTTTCTTCTTCTCTTAAATACACCTGTGCCCGATAAGCATCTCTGTCACTGATCTTTTCACTTCTGACCATAAGATCCACAGCCATATCCAGAGCTTCTGATTTGCTTCCCGGAGCTGCAGTCAGTGATACACTTCTTCTGTCAAGCAGATCTGTGATTCTCATAACACTTTCTCCTCCTTCATTTCCTGCGCTACCTGACGGTAGACTGCTTCGATTTCCTTACCTGTTGCCAGATTTTCCGAAAAGGCACTTGCACTTCCTGCCGCGATTCCCATATAAAAAGCATGCCGGTAATCCTTTTTTTCCATCCAGCCTGCCATAAAGCCTGCCCCCATGGAATCCCCGGCACCTACACCGTTTACCAGTGTTCCTTTTGGAACCGGCTTCTGGTACACCTGACCGTCCGCTGCGATCAGAACAGCGCCTTCTCCGGCCATGGAAACCAGAACATTTTTCGCTCCCATTTCCTGAAGCTTCTTACCATAAGGAACCACATCCTCTCTGGTGTTCAGTTCCACTCCAAAGATCTCACCCAGTTCATGATTGTTTGGTTTTACAAGGAAGGGATGGTATTTCAGCACCTTCACCAGCAGGTCTCTGGTTGCATCTACAACAGTGGTCACATCTCTTTCTTTCAGCCGGTCCATGATTCTCTCATACATATCGTCAGGCATGGACGACGGAATACTCCCTGCAAGAAAAAGGACATCTCCTTTTTGAAGCTGATCCAGTTTTTCCATCAGTTCTTCCACCTTGTCCGGACTGATTTCCGGTCCGGCACCATTGATCTCTGTTCCATCGATGGATCTCAGTTTTACATTGATTCTGGAAATTCCGTTTTCCACAGAAATAAAGTCGGAATCCACTCCCATTTCCTGCAGTCTGCGGATGATCTCGTCTCCTGTGAAACCGGCAGTAAAACCAAGGGCTGTGTTTCGGATTCCCAGGTTCATAAGAACGGTGGAAACATTGATTCCCTTGCCTCCGGGAAGGATTTTTTCTGCGCTTGTCCGATTGGTCAGTCCCAGTCTGAAATCTTCCACATCCACAATGTAGTCCAGAGATGGGTTAAAGGTTACTGTACAGATCATCTTTTCTCCTCCCTCTATACTGACTTTAATTGTTTTTGACCATTTTCTTTTGTATGTGCTTATTATATTCCTAAATTCAGTCAAATTCAACCAAACTATTTCACAAAATCCTCGACTGATTTTGATGGAATTTGCACATTTTCTCCCATCTTATAACTCCTGTATCCTTCTGCGAAGCTCTCTGTCTCTGTCTTCAAGAAGCAGTTCCTTATTATATCTTATATAGCGCTCGCACTCATAAGTTTCCAGAAATCGCACACAGTAAAAATCCGTATTGATTCCGGATACAAACATCACCATTTCCTGGCTGTTGTAAAAACCTGCTTCCATAAAGTCAAAGGCATATTCCAGTGTATGCTCCGCTGTTTCGCAGTCCTGTTCCCAGGCATCTCTGTCTTTTTCAAAAGCATCTCTGACTGCATCAAATCTTTCCTCTTCCGGAATCTGAGTTTCTCTTTTTAAAATTTTTTCATAACTTCGCAAAAGTCCCGCAGCCTTTCTCACGGAAAGCTCCTCTTTTCGTTCCAGAAGCCCCTGGGCTTTTTTCTTTTCCATGGTATTAAGAAGCTCATCTGTATAGTCTCCCAGCCGGAAAAACAAGGGTTCTTCTGTCTGGTCCTGCCTCAGCCTTTTCAGGACTGTAAACACTTTTTCCAGAACCAGTTCACCCTGAACCGCCTCTCTGATCTTCTGGCGCATACCGGAAAAGATCAGATTGACCACACTTAGTCTCTCGTCAAAAGGCGCATGAGAAACTTTTTTTACCATTCCTTCGGAGCTTTTTCCTTCCAAAATCTCGGAAATATGATAATCCTGCTGATACTTTTGATAAAGCTCATAATAATCTGCAAATTCACCGGAAATCCGGTCATGCTGAATATACTGGATCACCAGATTTCTGTTGATTTCTTTTCCGATTTTTTCACATACTTCCATCATTCTGGACAGATCCTCCCATCCTCTGGGTGTTGCAAACTGCTTTCCGTCAATGGTGGTCTCCATCTGATAAAAGCAGGAATTACGAAGCTCCAGATAAGCAAGGATCGCCGGATGAAAGTTCTCCTGGCAGGCATACTTCCGCCATGCCTGATAGTCTGGTTCCACCAGGATCTTCTTCACACGATCCAGGGTGACCACGTCAAATTCTCTTACAGATTTGTTATATTCCGGTGGATTTCCTGCTGCTGCGATCACCCATCCCTCCGGGATCCTGTGATTTCCAAAGGTTTTATTCTGCAGGAACTGCAGCATTGCCGGGGCAAGTGTTTCCGATACGCAGTTGATCTCATCAATAAAAAGGATTCCTTCGCTGAGACCAGTTTCCTCCATACGGTCATAAATACTTGCCACAATCTCACTCATGGTATATTCTGTGGCAGAATACGATCTGCCTCCATATTCTTTTTTGGAAATATAAGGAAGCCCGATGGCGCTCTGTCTGGTGTGATGCGTGATGGTATAAGATACAAGCGCCACCTGACACTCGCGGGCTGCCTGCTCCATGATCTGGGTCTTTCCGATCCCCGGAGCTCCAAGGATCAGAATCGGTCTCTGTCTCACTGTGGGGATCTCATATTCCCCGTATTCATTTTTTAAAAGGTATGCCCGGACAGTATCCACAACCTCCTGTTTTGCCTGTCTGATATTCATAATTTTTCTCCTGTTTCTTAGGATCAGTTTCATGGCCCAGGGAGGCACATCCACATCCCTGTAGTCCTCTTTCATAAATACAAAAACCGTGTCATAAGGCGGCATCCTTCCGGGAAATATTCCATAGCCGTCTGTGAAATAAAGAAGCCCCCGAAGCTTTTGAAACGCACCTTTTTTGATCAGCTGCTCCACATATTGAAAGGCTGGACGAAAGTCCGTTCCTCCGAAGCCTTTTATGGTAAAATCCTGAAGATACTGCTCCATTTCCTCCTGATCATGGATCACAACATCCTCCCGGACCCGGTCATCACACTGAATAATATGCACCTGAATTTTTCGGAAAAAGCTTTCGGATCCGGAAAGCACACAATAGGTTTCCTCCAGAAATTTCTGTATCAGCTCCCCTTTGCAGGACATGGACGTATCCACTACGATCACAAAATCTTCGATCTTTCGGGTTTCTTTTGTTTCCAGAGGCTCGATCAGAGGCAGATTTCCGTAATGTTCCATTCCATAATGATAATAAATGTAATCAAAGGTATCCATGTCCACCTGCATCTCTTCTTTCAGCACCGAAAAACGCCGGAGAAATTCCCGGTAATCATACCTTTTTCTGTTCTGTGCCCGAAGCTGTTCCATAAGTGTCGGTGCCTCTTTGGAAGCTTCTTTTGACATCAGCTCCATTTCTGTCTGAAGCTTCTTCCGTTTATCCTCCCACTGTTTTTTCGGGCTTGCCATCCCGCTTTTTTCTTCTGCATTTTTCCAGAAATGATGATCGTCTCTGCGAAATTCCAGAATCAGTCTTTCTGTTTCTTCCTCCGGCAGCGTTTCCAGAATCCTGTAAATACGCTCTGCGCTCAGAATCCCGTATTGATTCTTCCACTTCCGGTAAATTTCTCTTCGGAAGCTTCCCGGCCGGATATAAACAGGCTTCACATAAAGATCATCGATCATATTTTCCACTGCAATATCAGAAGCCAAATCCCAGAGTTTCCGGTTCCTGTCCTTACGCCCCCATAAATGGCAGAAAAGACAGTGCAAAAGCTGATGGAGATACAGACGGTTCAGCAGGATCTTCTGATTCATAAATACAGGAATCAGCCAGGCCGGAGAAACAAAAAGCTGTTTTCCGTCTGTTCCAATTACAGAAGTCTCTTCTGATAAAACAGGCCGCAATTCACTGAGAGGGCTGCACAGAAAATGCATGGAGATTCCCAGTTCATTTCTCGAGTTTTTCAGGATCTCCTGACAGATATCCAGAATCTCCTCTTCCTTTTTTCTTTGTTCATGTACGAAATTCCCGTATTTTTCCCGGTATTTTTTCTCCATATCTATCCTTTCTTTTTCTACAGGTCAAAGCTTCTTCTCTTTTTTCTGCCCATACCTCCAAGCCTCTCCATTAAGATTCCTGTCCACCGGGGATCCTCCTGCTTCTGAGCTGTTTCCAGCAGCTTTTCCATAGTTTCACGATCCGGTCCCAGCCGCTCCAGAAGCTGTTCCAGCAGCTGATATTCTTTCTCCCTGCCCAGAAGTTCTGCCGCGTGTACACTGTGTTCTCTCAGATAAACAAGGTATTTTTCCTGTGCTTTTTCAGTAAGCCTCAATGGAAACAGTACTCTTCCAAGCGCCAGCCGCAGCACCACCTGTTCCTTCTCCCAGGCAATGGCATAAGGAAAGATCTCATCATATTCCCCCGTATTTAATACCCGGTTCTGAAAGCAGTTCCGATACCGGATCCCGCTTCCATGTACATGGTTTTCCAGAATACGGGCAGGTGTATTTTCTACTCCCTCCTCAAAAAATTCCGGAAACCAGAAGCAGCCCTTCTGTTCCTTTTCTTCAATTTTTACACAAAGAGTTTCCGGAAGCTCTGTAAGGATTTCCCGGAGGCAGGAACGGTCGTTTTCTCCAAGCCTGACAGTCAGTTCACTTACCTGATGACAGCCGGTAAGGGCTCCTGCCCCAAGGTCACGGAGAACGCCTCCAAAAGAAAGCTTTTTCAGATTCCGGCAGTTATAAAAAGCGTATCTCCCTGTTTTTTTTATACTTTTCGGAAGGATCAGCTCTTCCAGATCTGGTCCTGCGATTTCAGGAAGTTTATCCACACTTTCAACGGTTTTTCCCTCCTCTGTACACAGATTTCCTCTGCGTAACGCCTCCTCCAGTTCTTTTGGATCCATCCGGTCAGAAAACACATAATCCCCAAGCTCAGTTACTGTCTCCCCCATAAGGCTCTCCGGGATTTCTACAATGCTGTCATAGCCAAAGACTCTGCTGATCTTTCTCCCATTTTTTGTTCTTTCACACAAATACTGCATTTTCAATACCTTTCCACAGGTTTTCTCTAAAACAGATCACCTGATTTTTGTCCTGAAATCAATCCTACCATCCGGGACTTTTTCCGTCAAGATTCCATTTCCAAACTTGTGTACTGCCCAAAAATGCCCTATAATTAGGATTAACCTTTTTACAGGAGGAAAAACATATGATTATCAGCCCAAAAGAATTTAAACTCAAAGACGGACGAATCGCTCTGCTTAGAAGCCCTGAAGAAAAGGATGCCCAGGGAATGCTGGATTATCTTTCTCTTTCCACAGAAGAAACCGAATTTCTCCTGCGATATCCTGAGGAATGCGGCAGCTATACCCCTCAGGAGGAAGCACAGTTTTTTGATCAGGTAAACGCTTCCGACCATGAAGCCATGCTTGTATGTCTGGCAGACGGAAAAGTTGTCGGAAACTGTCAGATATCGTGGAATACCCGCATAAAAACCCGGCATCGAGCCAATGTAGCCATTGCCGTTTTAAAGGAATTCTGGAATCAGGGTATCGGAACAAGAATGTTCCAGGAAATGATTCAGATTGCAGAAAAAAATCCTGATCTTCTACAGATTGAATTAGAATTTATTGAAGGCAACAGCCGCGCCCGCGCCCTGTACGAAAAGATGGGATTTCGGATCACCGGAATAAAACCCAATGCCATACGGCTGAAAGACGGAACCCTCCTTCATGAATACTCCATGATCCGGGAGATCAGACGATAAATTTTCCCCAAAAGAAATGCAGAGCATTATTTCAGCCCTGCATTTCTTTTGTTCTGCTACTGCTCCTCTCCCATTCGGATTTTTTCCAAATGGGCAGAAAGTTCTTCGGATACATTGTCAAAAAGATAATTCTTACTGCTCTGACGCCGGGATCTCCATTCCTGTTTTCCGTTTTTTTCAGCGTCTTCGATTTCTTTTTTCAATCCCTGTGCGGAAAGTCTGCTGGCTCCCTGCCCCAGAATGATCATCTGCTCCAGACCGTCAGAGGTTGCCACTGTCACCTGATACTGACGACCGATCCGGTGAACTGTTTTTTCTATATACTGGTCTGCTGTCTCCGCCTCTTTTGTATACACCACATAAATATTATGGTAGGGAATGACCTCCTCTGCATGTCCTTCTACCTTGTATGCATCAAAAACAAGGATCAGAGTACATTTTCGATATCCCTGATAATTACTGAGAATATCCATCAGCTTATCACAGGCCGCATGGATGTTTTCCTTTGCCAGCTCCCGCAGATCCTCCCAGGCAAAAACAATATTGTACCCGTCCACCAGGAGATATTCTTCCTTTCTCGATTTCCCGGGACGATACCGTACCGTTTCTTTCTGAGAGGAAACGGTAGTCTTTGAAGCATACATAGCCCGTTCTCTTTTTACCGGTCCAAAGGTACGTTCAAAGATTGCCTGCAGCTCCTGCTCATCCTCATAGCTTCCACTATAGGAATAGCCCTTCTGATATTTTTTTCCTGAAGTATCTGACAGCACTCTTCCGTTTTCTTTCTCATCTTCCTCTGAAAGCTCATACCAGCTTTCCGCTTCCGCAGGCAAAGCTTCTGCATCGATTCCACTGTCCAGATGCATATATTCCTCAACCTGATCCCATGGCACCACAAATCCTGCTCCATGTGCACAAAATACCGACCCGGCAGGATTTTCCAGATCGTGCTCAGAATCATATCCAACAGACTGTACCACAGCCTCCTGATTTTTGCAGGGCGCATACCCTTTCAGATTACAGAAAAGTCTTCCTCTGCCGCTGGTATAGGACACTACCTGTTTTTGATAATCCCGCATCTTGGAAACAGCAGCCGTCCCGGTAAGAACAGACATATCCCCTTCTGTTTCCGGCGGTTCAAAGCTTCCCTGCATCTGCTGGATATCAGACATGGCGCGGCCGATCAGTTCAGAAGGAACCTCCAGACGAAATTCATAATAAGGCTCCAGAAGAATACTTTTTGCTTTTTTCAATCCCTGGCGTACCGCACGGTACGTTGCCTGACGGAAGTCGCCGCCTTCCGTATGCTTAGTATGTGCCCGTCCGGTCAAAAGAGTGATCTGTACATCTGTCAATGGAGATCCGGTAAGAACACCCAGATGTTCCTTTTCTTCCAGATGGGTCAGGATCAGTCTCTGCCAGTTCCGTGCAAGAACATCCTCACTGCACGCAGTAAAAAACTGACAGCCGCTTCCCGGTTCTCCCGGCTCCAGAAGGAGATGAACCTCCGCATAATGACGGAGAGGCTCAAAATGTCCCACACCTTCTACCGGCGCCGCAATGGTTTCTTTATAGACAATATTTCCCGTTCCAAATTCCACAGCCACATGAAAACGATCCCAGATCATACTTTTCAGAATCTCTGTCTGCACCTCTCCCATAAGCTGTGCGTGGATCTCCCCGAGACGGCTGTCCCAGAGAATGTGAAGCTGCGGCTCTTCCTCCTCAAGCTCCCGGAGATTCTGGAGCATCTTATGAGGATCACAGCCTTCAGGAAGAAGGATCTGATAATTCAGCACCGGTTCCAGCACAGGCATCCGGGATTCCTCTTCGATTCCGATCCCCTGTCCCGGACAGGTTTTGGAAAGTCCGGTAACTGCGCAGATTTCTCCTGCCTGCACCTCCGGCACACTGTCTGCCTTTGCCCCGGAATAAATCCGGATCTGGTCGATCTTTTCCCCATTCAACAGAGTTTTTACTTTCAGACTTCCTCCTGTAATCTTCAGGTAAGTAAGACGGTTTCCCTGGGGATCTCTGGCGATCTTAAAGACCTTTGCCCCAAATTCCTCCGGATATTTCCGGCTGAGCGTATAACTTTCCAGACCCTTCAGGAATTCCTGTACTCCCTGCATTTTAAGTGCAGATCCAAACCAGCAGGGAAAGACCTTTCTCTCTGCAATCAGACGGCAGATCTCTCCGTGTTCCAGCTCTCCTGTTTCCAGATAGGTCTCCAGAAGCGCTTCCTCACACATGGAGAGATTCTCCAGAAGCGCTTCCCGTTCCTCCGGATCACTGTTTTCCCTCTCTTTTTCTGCTGTCATAGGGCCAAAGTCCATACAGTTTTCATTCAGTCTTTTCCGGAGATCTGCCAGAAGTCCTTCCCTGTCTGTCCCCTGCTGATCCATTTTATTTACAAAAAGAAAAACAGGAATTTCATAGCGGGCCAGAAGCCGCCATAAAGTCATGGTATGACTTTGTACTCCGTCCATGCCGTTGATCACCAGAATCGCATAATCCAGCACCTGCAGAGTACGTTCCATTTCCGCCGAAAAGTCCACATGTCCCGGCGTGTCCAGAAGAGTGATCTCCATATTTTCAGTCTTCAATACTGCCTGCTTGGAAAAAATTGTAATTCCTCTTTCTCTTTCCAGTTCATAAGTATCCAGAAATGCGTTTCCGTGATCCACTCTCCCAAGTTTACGGATCTCTCCGCAAAGATAAAGCAGTCCCTCAGAAAGAGTGGTCTTTCCTGCATCTACATGGGCCAGGATGCCCACACATATCTTTTTTTTATTTTTTTCAGGTCCCTGTACGCCCATGAAAAGTGCCTCCTAATTTTTTATCGTCAGTATTCATGTCATTCTTCCAGTTTATAAAAATCGTCCAAATTTAATTCGCGTTTCAATTCTTCTGACGGTAGATAAGTAAAATATTTTGATGCAAAGATCTGGTGATTATTTATTTGCAGTTTGTTATCCATTTTGTTCCCTCCTACTGCAGGTGCTATTAAGTATTCTGCCACAAAATCAAAAAATAAATGTCCCGTCCTCTCGCGCTCTTTTGTAATAATATCATAAACAATATTATTACAAAAGTAAAGTTCAGGGAATCTTTTGATTTGTATGTCTCGGAATTTTGGCATATACATGCCAAAACGCCTTGCGGAATAGTGCCGTGTGAACAGTAACGAAATACATTCTCCAAATAGATCTGATATAGGCAGACAAAGACGCAGGACCCTGGAGTTTTCCCAGGATCCTGCGCCTTTGTTGTCTTTCTATTCTTAGCACTGCGCTTTAAATTCACGGATTTTTTCTTTCATAGCCGGTACGTCTTCATGCAGTTTTAAGATCGTACTTCCAACGAAAGCTGCATCTCCGCCAGCTTCCTTCACCATCTTTACATCTTCCGGTGCATGAACGCCTACACCACAGTAGATAGGACGATCGATGCCACACTGACGAAGATAGTCTACACAGTCTTTCAGTGTAGGATATTTCTCGTTCTTCTCCTGATCAGCATAAGGTTTGGCCTGCAGATATACGAAACCGTTGGACTCTTTTGCCAGAGCGATTTCTTCTTCCGGCATATGGAACTGCACATAGCAGGATACCTTAAGACCTGCAGCAATGATCTGATTCTTGATGGTATCGTCTTTTAAGCCAACCAGAAGAATATCTTTGCAGTCATTGTCCAGACAGAATTTAATAAATTTCTCTGTTCCGATTTCTTCTACTGTGTTCTCATAAGCCAGAACCAGGATTTTTACATCCGGCAGTCTCTTCTTGATGGCTACGATAGAATCCATATATTTCTCATAGTCATCGCAGGCTTCCAGAGCTTTCGCCATACGGCCTGCAATATAATCACTTTCCAGGTATGGATCATGAGACGGGAAGTCAACTTCCATCATTTTGCAGCCTGCATCCGCATATTCGATAGCCATCTGATAGCTTGATTCGATTGTAGGGTATCCGTTTGATAAATAGCAAATGATCTCCATAATGATTATTCTCCTTTATACGCTTTTACAAAAAGTTCTTTCAGCTGATCCAGTGTAGGAATGATCGGGTTTGTCTTGGTACATCCGTCTGCCAGAGCTACCTTTGCAAGCTCGTCTAACATTCCCATGTATTTTTCTTCGTCTGCAATAACATCCTTGAAAGTCTCAGGAATATTCAGTGTCTTATTCAGTTCTTTTACTGCTGCGCCAAGTTCTTTTACGCCTGCTTTTTCTGCGATTCCTGCATAAACAGCAGCTGCTGTCTCATCTGCAGAGTTAAAGTCAATGATGTACGGCAGTAAGATCGCATCAGCCAGACCATGAGCTACATGAAAGAATCCGCCGATGGTATGTGCCATGGAGTGTACGATTCCCAGAGATACGTTAGTGAATGCCATACCTGCCACCATAGAAGCCTGAACCATGATTTCTCTTGCTTTCATGTCCTGTCCGTTTTCATATGCCTTCGGCAGAGTCTCCATGATATCAAGCGCTGCCTGAGTTGCCAGAATGTCAGAAACATAGTTTGCACGGTTGCTTGCCAGAGCCTCCAGTGCGTGAGTCAGTGCATCCATTCCTGTCTCAGCAGTGATCTTAGCCGGCATAGAAGCTGTTACTTCCGGATCACAGATTGCAATATCCGGCATCATTTCCATGTTTCCAAGACCGTGTTTCATACCTGTCTCATTATCGGAAATAACTACAGAACGGGATACTTCACTGGCTGTTCCACTGGTAGATGGGATACAGCAGAATCTTGCTTTTGCACGAAGTTTCGGGAATTCATTTGGAGGAAGGATGTCTTCCATTTTCTTCAGTTCCGGATGCTCATAGAAAATCCACATAGTTTTTGCTGCGTCCATAGCGGAACCGCCGCCCAGTCCTACGATCAGATCCGGCTGGAAAGTCATCATCTCTGAAGCACCGCGCATTACAGTCTGGAAAGACGGATCCGGCTCAACTCCGGAAATTACCATAGTTTCTGCGCCTGCTTCGTGGAAATAGCCTTCTACTTTTGCCAGCATACCGCTGCGCTCCATACTTTTACCACCGATAACAATACTTACTTTTTTTGCTTTAATTGTTTTAATATACTCCAGGCAGCCTTCTCCGAACATCAGCTCGCTTCCTGCCAGTTTCATTGGTCTCATCATAGCATTTTTCTCCTTTTCTCTTTTTTAAGCGTTTAATCCATCTAATACTTCTTTTACCAGATCGTAAGAAATCGGGTTGCTGAGAATACCGCCCTCTTTTAAACTGGAACCAATAATCGCTCCATCTGCAATCTGCAGCTGTTCCTTAATATTTCCGGCTTTTACACCACTTCCTGCATATACCGGAACTTTTACTACCTTTTTCACTCTCTGAATCAGATCAATCGGTGTCTCCTCACCAATCTGGGTACCGGTAACAATGATTCCGTCTGCCCCATTCTCTGCAGCCTCTTTTGCAGACTGCTCAATGGAAATATATGGAAGAAGCATATGCGCATGTTTTACCTGTACGTCTGCCAGAATCTTTATATCCTCTTTTCCAAGTGCTTTTCTCATTTCCATGCACTTTTTCGCACATGGATTAATGATTCCGTCTGTAAATACTACGGTATCTACAAATACAGGTACACGGATAAAAGATGCTCCGGTAATCGCCGCAATGGCCAGATTAGCTTCACAGTCATTAAAAGCTGCGTCCACACCAACCGGAATGTTTACTGCATTTTTCACCTGCATGGTGGCAGCTGCCAGAGCCGCTACCTGAGTCTTGTTCAGTAACGCAGAAAATGGTGTATCCCCCATATTCTCCACGATCACCGCATCCACACCGGCTGCCTCCAGAGTTTTGGCATCCTGCACTGCATGATCCAGGATCTTCTGATAATCTCCGTCAAATCCTGCTGTGGTGGGAAGTGGCAGGCAGTGAACCATACCGATTACTGTCTGGGATCCCACTGTAAATATTTCTCTGCTCATAGTAAGACCTCCTCAAAATAATAATCTTATTTCTGCTGTTTCATATGATGATTATAAATACCTTCCAGAGCGGTTCTGCAAAGAAGATCCTCTGCATCCTTTCTCTCCTGACCTTTTAAGGTTTCCTTCAGATTTTCAAGCACTGTTACCAGTGTCAGAATACAGGTTTTTACACCCATCAGACGTCCCAGTGTCATGATACAGGAAGATTCCATATCAATACCGGTCACGCCCAGTTTCTTTACTTCCTCAAATGTTTTTGACATGTCCCGTCCCCACTCCAGGGAAAATCTGGAATCATGCATGTGACTGTAAAATCCGTCCATGGTACAGTTTAATCCGTTCAGATATCTTTTTCCCATAGCAGTTACTGTTTCATTCATGGTATTTACCAGATCGATATCTGCTACAGCCGGATAGCTGAGATCCACATAAGCCTGGCTGGTTCCCTCCCGGCGCATAGCTGCCACAGGAATCATAAAATGTCCCAGCATATCATCCTGCATGGACATTACCGTTCCCATACGGACTGCCACTTCCATTCCGGCCTCGTACATCTCTTCCATAGCGATAGCTGCTGACGGAGCACCGATTCCGGTAGATGTAACAGTGATATCCACACCTTTATACTTTCCGGTATAGGTATTGAACTCACGCATAAAAGCCACTTTTTTCGGCTCATCCAAATATTGTTTTACCACTTCTACTCTCCAGGGATCGCCGGAGAATAATACATATTTTGCAACGGTTTCTTTATCCGCACCCATATATAATGTAGTCATATTTTTCTCCTAAAACTCTGCAAATTTTTTCAGCAGTGCTTCTTTATCCGGTACATTGGTACAGCAGCCTTCTGCCTGAAGGACAAAAGAAGAAAGAGTTCCACCCAGCTTGCATCCACTACCTGCTCTACCGGACAGATGCCGATCCGCTCCTGACGGATTCCATCTTCCTCACGAATATAGCAGATACTTCCATCTTTACCCAGAGTCGTAACAATAATGTCTGCCTCGCCAATACCAAAAAGTTCTGTAATATCAGAAAATCCATAAATCTTTTCAATGATTTCACGCTCCACCTCATTGGTGAAAATAATCTTACTTCCAGTAAGCAGTTCCTTCAAAAACGCTTCCGGAAATGCATCGAAATCATCTTTCATTCCAAATACTACGGGAACATTATTTTCTCTGCATTTGCTGAAAAATTCACGGTTATCTTTTTCCGGCGCTACAGTAATGACTCCCAAACGAGTTCCCTGAAACAGTTCTTCATTCATAGGAGCAGCGTACTTACCATCCATAGCCCCGGGATAAAATACTGTAATATGATCATTATTGTTATCCTGCAAGAGATAACATACAGAAGTTGCCTCTTCCGGAAGAACCTTAATGCCGTCCAGCGGAACACCGCCTTCCTCCAGAAATGCACGGAATCCATTTTCCTCCCAATCTCCCCCTACGCGAAGAACCGGAAGGGATACCATCCCAAGCTTTGAAAGAGCGTAGGAAATATTTACGGAACAGCCTCCATAAAAAATACGGGCATTGGATTTATTTGTCACCAGAGAAGTAAATCCCACTTTTGCCGGAGACGCAATTTTAATAATATGATCCATGCTCACATAACCACTTGTTAATACATCAATCTGTCTCATTTTTTCCTCCTCAAAGCTGTCCTTCGTCCAGCATCTCAAACAGAGTTTCCATGTTCACCACATGTCCCAGATATTTATCGATATCTGTAAGATGAACTTCATTTACCACATCAGAGTTTGTTGCCACACATTCACGAACTACATACGGCTCATAGTCCAGATAAAAGGCATCTGTCACTGTAGCCCGGATACAGCAGTTTGTCTTGGTTCCCACAATGATCACATTGCGTACATCATTTTCACGAAGCACCAGATCCAGATCTGTTCCAAAAAAACCACTGTATCGGCGCTTTTGTATCACATAATCTTTCTCTGTATCTACAGGAAGCATGGAATCTATCTCTGTTCCAAAAGTTCCTTCAATACAGTTTGGACGCATTGCTGCCGCCTTGCGGTCAAATTTTCCTTTACGGTTGGAGTGCTGCATAAATACAATCAGTACTCCTTTTTCTCTGCATTTATCCAGAACCTGACGAATATTCGGAAGAATCTCACGGTTCTGAGGATAATAAACAAGTCCCTCCGGATCTGTAAAATCCCGGACCATATCTACAATAATTAATGCTGTCTTTGCCATAACATCCTCCTGTTACTCCATCTTGAAGCCTCTCACCTTTACATTGCGGAACTTCACATAGGATACCACTGCCAGTACAGTTACCATAATGATATACGGAATCGTATCGAATAATCCGGCTGCCGGGCCTGCAAAAACGCTTAAGTTTACAGACAGGGAACGAGCTACCCCAAACAGGATCGCATACAGTGCCGAAGCAACTGGACGTCCCTGACCACAGTAAATTGCAGCGATTGCAATAAATCCACGTCCGGCGGTCATATCATTTGTAAACATAGCCAGTCTCTCCAAAGACAGGTCAATTCCTGCCAGAGCACAGCAGAAAGCTCCTATAAGAACTGCTGCATATTTGTATCGTTTGGTTTTGATACCAAGGCTGATCGCGGAATCTTCATTTTCTCCTACAACTCTTACATAGATACCAAAACGTGTCTTATACATCAAAACGGAAAAAAATGCGATTCCCAAAAATGCCAGATAAGTAATCGGCGGATGTCCGCTTAAAATTTTTCCCAAAAGCGGAATATCCTCAATGATCGGGATATTGATTTTAAAGTCTGCAACATTTACTCCACTTAAGTTAATATTCGCCATTTCCAGCATTTTCAGAATAAATCTGCTAATAGCAGGAACGATCAGGTTGATGCCAAGGCCGATCACGATTACATTTCCTTTGCAGGTAATTCCCAGATAGGAAAATATCAGTCCCCAGAGCAGTGTCGTTACAATAGCAGCCAGGATAGCAAGCCATATGTTATTGGTCAGATACGCTGTCAGCACAGATACGAACGCTCCATTCAGCATCATTCCTTCCAGTGCGATGTTCAAAACATTGGCCTTATAAGCAAACATACCGCCAATCACGCAGAGAATAATAGGCGCGCTGTGGTAAACCGTGTCATACAAAATATTACCTAATAATTCCATCATGCCGCCTCCTTCTTCGCTTTTTTGAACCGGTCAAACAACCTGGTATTATCATTGATAAATTTTATAGCCAGGAACAAAATGATCAGTCCCTGAATAATAGAAACTATTTCTTTCGGAACACTGGTATACATATTGATGTTGTCACTTCCTGTTTTCAATGCTGCGAAGAAAATAGCTGCAATAAAGATTCCTATAGGAGAATGTCCTCCTAAAAGAGCAATCAGCATACCATCCCAGCCCAAGCCCGGGTTAGCTGAAAAGCTTAACGTATATTTAAACTGTTCACTGCACATCCAGCCTGCACCAGCTATACCGGACAGAGCACCGCTGATCAGCATCATAATGATAATCTTTTTTCCTACATTCATTCCGGTTGCCTCGGCAAATTCCGGATTTTTTCCAATGGCAGTGATCTCATAACCCAGCTTTGATTTTTTCATCACAAAGTACATGATTACCAGAATCACAAGTACGATCACTGTAAATAAAGTAATGCGGGAAGTTCCGATACGACTGAACATCGCACTTTCCTGAATCGTAGGTGTTGCCACATAGCCTGCGCTCAGATCACGGAATACACCGGTAGTCATAAACTCAAGAGCCTTGATCATTGCGTAGTTCAGCATCAGAGTTACAACCATCTCATTTACTCTGCACTTTACTTTTAAAAGTGCCGGGATCAGGGCAAATACCATACCGCAGATAATTGCCACGCCAAAACAGATCAGTTTGTGGAGCACTGAGTTCATATTAGGAAGATACGCACCTGCGATACCTGCAAAGAAACCGCCAAGAAGCATCTGTCCTTCTACACCCATGTTATAAATATTTGCTTTAAAGGTAATTGCAATAGCCAGACCTGTAAGGATCAGCGGAGAGGCATAATGCAGCGTATTCATAAAACCTTTTGCTGTAAACAGAGATTTCCGGATCAGGATCCCATATGTTTCCAGCGGATTTTCTCCAATTGCCAGGATAATAAAACCGCCCAGGACAAAGGCCAGAATCACCGGCAGAATGGAGTTTAATATTGTTTTTATCAGCTTTCCATCCTTTTTCATGCGTTCTCACCCTCCTCGCTGGAAATACCTGCCATCAGAAGACCGATGGATGCCGTGGATACTTCCTTCGGACAGATCTCACCGGAAATCTGACCTTTGTACATAACGATCACACGGTCGGAAAGACTTAAAATCTCAGATAATTCACTGGACACAAGAACAACCGCATTGCCCTGATCCCTGAATTTTAAAATCTGTTTGTGAATAAATTCAATAGAACCGATATCTACACCACGGGTAGGCTGACAGGCGATGAGCAATTTCGGGTTCGCCGAGAGCTCACGGGCAATGATGACCTTCTGAGCATTTCCGCCGGAAAGACTGGAAATATTGCCGTCAATATCACCGATACGGATATCAAACTCTTTTACAAACTGGTCTCTTTTTTCTTTTATCTTTTTGTTGTTGTAAAGACCCTTGGTACAAATATCTTTGTCACCGTGATAACCTGCAATACAGTTATCTGCAATACTCATATCCCGGCACAACCCCTGTGCATATCGGTCTTCTGGAACAATTCCCATTCCTGCTTCACGCAGTTTCTGAGGCCACCAGTTGGTAACATCCTGACCATCCAATTCCATCGTTCCTTTTGTGGATTCCATCAGGCCCGTCATCAGTTTCACTAACTCAGACTGTCCGTTCCCCTCTACACCTGCAATTCCCAGGATTTCTCCTTTATGTACCTGGAAAGACATATTGGAAACAACTTCCTTACCGTAATCATTTACCGTAGTCAGATGGGAAACACCGAATACCACATCTTTTCCTACGGCCTTGTCACGGGCGTTGTCTACAGTCAGGACTACGTCTCGTCCTACCATCATCTGCGCCAGTTCTTTTTCACTGGTATCCTTTTTCAGAACGTTTCCAATGACTTTTCCATGTTTGATGACTGTAATACTGTCCGCCAGTTCCATTACTTCACGCAGCTTATGCGTGATTACAATGATTGTTTTTCCCTGCTCTTTCAAGCCCTTCAGAGTCACCATCAGCTCGTCCACTTCCTGAGGAGTCAGCACGGCTGTAGGTTCATCCAGAATCAGGATATCTACATTACGATAAAGCATTTTAAGGATTTCCACACGCTGGCGTCCGCCTACGGAAATATCTTCGATTTTATCAAGAGGGTTCAGCTCAAAATGATTTTCTTTAATCAGTGCTTCCACCCTTTTTATTTCTTCTTTCTGATCTACAATAGGAGTACGGAAACTTCCTTTTTTTACGTTGATCTCAGTTCCCAGCAGAATATTTTCATAAACGGTCAGGCTGGGCACCAGCTTAAAATGCTGGTGCACCATGCCGATTCCATTTGCAATGGCATCGATAGGACTGTTCATGGTCACCTCTTTGCCACGAATCAGGATCTTTCCGCTGGTAGGCTGCAACAGACCATATAACATATTCATCAGGGTGGATTTTCCAGCTCCATTTTCACCAACGATACACTTGATTTCTTTTTCTTTTACATCCAGATTAATGTGATCATTTGCAGTGAAATCCCCGAATTTTTTTGTTAAATCAATGGCTTGTATCATACTACTCATGGTTTTGTTCCTCATAATGTAACAGAATTATTATTTCAGAGTTACGTTCTTACATGTAGACGTATCAAATTCTTCTCCGGCCTGTGCATTGGTCACTGTAATGGTTCCATCACCGATCTGTTTTTCCAGATCTGCAATATAAGTCTTGATCTCTTCCCATTTTTCTTTTCCGTCTTCCTGTACATATTTACTGATCTCAGCCAGATCTGTGATAGAAGCTGCGCCGGATGCCAGAGTATAGCTCTGTACTCTTTCCATCTCGTCGATTTTTCCTTCTACAGCTGCTTTTGTGATCTCATATACAGGAACTTCTGTATTTTTCAGAACGCTGGTAAGAATATGTCCCGGCTGCTGTGCATCTTTGTTTGCGTCCACATGAACCATCAGCTTGCCTTCTTCTTTGGCTTTTGCTGCAACACCATCTCCTACAGAACCAGCCACGGAGAAAATAATGTTTGCTCCCTGATTGTAATAAGTACCTGCTACAGTACTTCCAGTTGCAGAATCTGCAAAACCTGCATCGTATTTTGCATAATAATCATAGTCTACACCAAGTTCTTCTGCAACATGGTTCATACCTTCGATAAATCCATAAGAGAATACGGTAATACCATTAGAATTCGTTCCGCCGATGAATCCCAGAGCTCTTCCACCATTATCAGGTGCTGTAAATTTGTAATCGTCAGTTCCAAATAAAGTCTCTGTATTTTCATTTACCAGAACACTGAGCGCACCTGCTACATAAGATGCCTGATGTACATCAAACAGTGCACTTATCACATTTTCGTGAATTACTTTTCCGTTCTCATCCTGGTTCGGGTTATCATTTACACAGACAAAGGTGGTATCCGGATACATCTCAGCAATCGGTTTTGCTCCGCCGGTTCCGGAAATCAATGCCTCAAAATCATACTCCAGATTGAAGATCACATCATATCCATCCTCTGCCAGAGATTCCAATGCCTGAGGAACACCGTTTGTAGGCTCAACTACCTTGTATTCAATACCCAGCTCTTCGGCCGCCTTTTTTGCCCCGTCTACTGCAGACTGGTTATATCCATTATCATTCTGTCCTGCGGAAGAACAGATCACTGCAATTGAAACATCACTTGATGCGGTATCACCATCAGCCTTCTTATCGCTGCCTCCACATGCGGTAAGGCTTCCAACAGCCATAACTCCTGCCAGCATAATGCCTACTTTTTTCATCCAACTTTTTTTCATTTCTTAAGTCCTCCTTTTCTTTTCCTCTGTCTCAGACACTTGATAACATTATTTCACCTGATCGATATAAAATTTGAACCGGTCTGTCCTGTAATAGCTCTTAAATGTCTCTATAGGTTCTTCTTTTCCATTTACGCTTCCGTAAGTCACACATCCGAAAAGGATCAGCGGCATTCCCTCTTCCAGTTCCAGATATTCAGCAATCTCATCTTTTGCCAGCACCGCTTCTATGGTTCTTCTGGCTGTTGTGATCCTTACTCCATATTCCTGTTCCAGAATTCTGTACAGGGAAGTTTGTGCAAAATCATATCTGCCAATCCCGGGAAACAATTTCTCTGGAAGATACGTACGGGTATAATTTAAAGGTTCCTCGTCTGCCAGAGTAACACGCCCCAGACAGAACACAGGATCTCCTTTTGTAATCTGCAGTGCATTTGCCCTCTTGCCGTCTGCTGCCACACTCTCTGCCTGCAGAACCCGTCGTCCAGGCCTCTTTCCCAATCTCAGTACGTCTTCCGTACAACTGGAAATGGAAAATAAATCCTGATTCGAGGTATCTCCTTTAATATAAGTTCCTTTACCCTGAATCTTATACAGATATCCTTCATTCACCAGCTCATCAATCGCACGCCTTACTGTAATTCTACTGACCTGGTAGGTCTCCATCAATTCACGCTCACTCAGGATTGGTGTATCTTCCTGATAATCACCCATCTCTATCTTCTTAACCAGATCTTTTTTCAGAGCATAATATTTCGGAACTTTTGCCTCCATTTCACCCCTCCTTATCATGTCGATATGTTATCATGTCGTCATAACCAGTTGATAACTATATCATACACGATTCTCTTAAAAAGTCAATACTCTTTATATAATTCAGCTATAACATACAATTTTTATCTTCCTGTTTTGTGCAAAATGCCAGTATCGTTTTTTACTATATCCAGACGGAGTATTTTTTGTTCACTGGAAAAGTGACCGTACAAAGTGTACGACTTTTCTAATCAATAAAAAAAACACCGCGACTTTCGGCTGATCTCTTCCAAAAATCACGGTGTTACCACTATCTAACCTGATCAATATAAAATTTAAATTTATCTGTCCGGTAATAACATTTAAAAGTTTCTATCGGAATTTCTTTTCCATTCACAACCCCATAAGTGACACAACGAAATAAAATAATAGGGGATCCTTCCTCCAGATCCAGGTATTCAGCCACATCATCCCGTGCAAGAATTGCTTCTATGGTTCTTCTGGCTGTTGTAATCCTTACGCCGTATTCTTTTTGCAACACCTGATACAGTGATTCCGTATCAAAAGAATGGTGTTCCAGTCCGGGAAACAGTTTCTCCGGCAAAAATGTCAGTGTATAATTCAATGGTTCCTGATCCGCATAAGAAATTCGTCCCAGCATATATACCTTCTCATCCTGAGTGATCTCCAGAGCTTTGGCATGTTTGCTGTTAGCATAAACAAGTTCTTCCACTACTACTTTTTTAGATGGCGTCATTCCCATCCGCAGTACATCTTCTGTACAGCTGGTGATGGCAAATAAATTGTTGCTGTGCTCATCTGTTTTTACATAAGTTCCCTTTCCCTGGATCTTATATAAAAATCCCTCGTTTACCAGTTCATCAATTGCTTTTCGGACGGTGATCCTGCTGACCTGATAAGTTTCCATCAGCTCACGCTCACTGGGGATAGGCTGATCAGCCGGAAATTCTTCATTTTCAATCCTCTCTTCCAGTGTTTTCTTTAATATATAATATTTTGGTGCTCTTTCATCCATTTGTTTCTCCTTCTTTCCTTATCCTGTCAAACAAAAACATCTATCACCAGTATACTATTATTATGATATCAGTACCAGTCCTTTTTCAAAAATAAATGTCATCTGTAAACAAATAATCTCCCTATATTTTTTGTAAAATTGTTCACTCCACACCTGTTTTTTTATCTCTGTCAATAGTATGCTCATGTTATAAGCAAAAAGTACTCTCCTCAAAGTACAGGAGGGCAGAACCATAAATATAAAGGAGGTTTGATCCTATGTTAACAGCAAAGCAGAATATGATCGAATGTATAAAAGCCGGCGGCAGTCCGGATCGTTTTGTAAATCAGTATGAGGCCATCCGCCTTTTGCCTCATCCATTCATGATGACCAGTCCTCAGCCTCAGAAAGGTCAGCTGAACGTTGTAAATGCCTGGGGTGTTACCAACAGCTTTCCGGAAAACACCCCGGGTTCTTTCCCGGTTCATACTCCGGATAAAATCGTTGTAAAGGATATTGAAAACTGGAGAGATTATGTAAAAGCACCTTCTCTTACCTTTCCTCAGGAGCTCTGGGATCAGTGCAAAGCCATCTATGATGCCGTAGACGGCACAAAAGCATTCAAAGCCACCTTTGTTGCTCCCGGACTTTTTGAACAGACCCATCACCTCTGCGAAATGGTCAATGCCCTGTATTACTATATTGATTATGAAGATGAAATGCATGACCTGATCAAATATCTGACCGAGTGGGAGTTAAAACTGGCGGAAGGAATCTGCGAGCATCTCCATCCGGATATGATCTTCCATCATGACGACTGGGGCAGCCATGACAGCACGTTCCTGAGTCCGACCATGTTTGAAGACTATTTCCTTGATTCCTATAAAGAAATCTATGGTTATTACAAGAATCATGGAGTGGATTACATTGTACATCATTCTGACAGTTACGCCGCAACCCTGGTTCCGGATATGATCGATATGGGTATTGATGTATATCAGGGCTGCATGAAGACCAATAATGTCCCGGAACTGATCAAAAAGTACGGCGATAAGATCAGCTTTATGGGCGTGATCGAAAATGCCTTTGTGGATCACGAAGGCTGGACGGATGAAGAATGTGAAAAAGTAGTCCGCGAAACCATTGATGAGTGCGGCATCCACAGCTTTATCCCATGTATTGCCCAGGGCGGTCCCGGATCTGTATATCCAGGTGTATATCTGTCTTTGTCCAGCGCGATCGATAAAGTCAATCAGGAGCGCTTCGGGTTCACACCGGAGCAGCAGGAAGCCATGAGAATGCCTCACGAGATTATGTTCTGATCTGTTTTTTGAAACAAAGGGTCAAGTCTCTTCGCCCCTTCAGATCCGTGTTTTATCTGTTGTTCTGTCAGATAAAACACGGATTTTTTAGACTCTGCAGTTCTCGTATGCCTTTAGAAAAAGCATGGAGATATAACAGTAGTTCCGTATCTCCGGATCCTCCAGATCAAGCTTCATGTTTTCCTGTATCTTCTTGATTCGATATACGGTAGTATTCCGATGAAGAAACAATTCTGCTGAAGTATGTGCAACTGAGCGTTCATTACTCAAAAAACTAAACAATGTACGGAACATCTCACTTCCGTTCTGCTGCTCCTGCCAAAGCCTGAGGACGGAAGGCATACAAGCCATAATCTTATCTTCCAGAGGGGCGGATGAAGTCAGGATATACTCCGGAGCCATATTCTCAAAATATTGAATGGCCTTTGGTTTCGGAAGATGTTTGTTTCTTTCCAGCGCATATTCTGCCTGACGATAAAATCTGGGAATTTCTTTGATTCCGCTGTAATCTGGAAGACTGAATCCGATCTGTACCGGATTATGTATTACCAGGTTCCTCAGAAGCAGACAGGAGTCCGTATCTTTTGCCAGATTTCTGTCTGCCAAAAGGATCAGATCATGATTCTGAACATTGATAGAGACATCTGTAAGATTCTGAAGCAGCATACGGAAAAGAGAATTCACCTGCCGGTCTGCAAATTCCGGATCCTCCGTTTCCATAAACCGTATCAGCGCCACATAATACGTCTCTTCTCCCGTCCATTCCTGATAATTCATCTGCATCTTCAGTTTTGTCCTGTCGTAAGGGCGATCCATCATCAGATCCAGAAATACATTGTTCATACTTCCCGACATATCCTTCAGAGTATACAGTCCCATATATGCCTGAAGCACATCTGTAAATTTTTCCAGAAGCTGCGCATCTCCCTGATTCAGCTTTCTTTCCTTTGCGATCAGATTAATCCTTCCACATACGACATTATTTACAAACACACAGTAGCTGATTCCTTCCAGCGTAATGAGCGGATTCTGCGGAAACAGATAGCTGATATTTCTGTGAGAATAAAACTCGCTGTTTCCACCGGTATATTTGATCATATTAACAGCATTCAGTGAAGAATATCCATAGCGTGACAGATAGGCCCATTCGCTGTCCAGATCATGCTCTCCATATGCGCTGGTCATTCCCAGAACCTTATTGTTCGCATCAAAAAGTACAATAGGATTTTTAAACATGCGGAAGGCCGTATCCACAGCCTTCTGATAATCCTGACACTTTACTGCCTCCCGGATCATACTGATCCAGTCTTCATAAGAATCAAATACAGATTGAACCAGTTCAAAAGCTCTGGTAATATCCATGTCATATATATAGATCCTGTCTCCTTCTCCATCACAGATCACATAATCCTTTTCCTGATATATATGAACACAGTTTGTGGCATAGGCAAGTCGTGCACTGTTTAAAACAGCAGGAGCATCCTCTCGGATCTCCAGCTTTACATCCAGCTCAGTCATCTGATTAGCGATCATCCACATACTCAGTTTCACCTGAAGCACCTCCCGGTCAGTTTTTTGATAAGAAATACTACACCAAGTATATAGCTTTTTTTTCCGGATTGCAAAAGAAAAAGCAGGCATCTGCTTTTAAACAGAATACCTGCCGTCTGAATCTTCTCTGCTATTTTTCAAAATGAGTCATGGGCTTTGTAACATCCTTATTTTCTTCTGCAACTACCTTGCTTCCGGAATTTACCGCACGGATCACATCTGTAATGTAGTCATATACCCCCGGAAATACCGATCCCGGTTCCCCCATCACCGTAGCCGGAATGAAATAATTTCTGGAATCCACCTCACGGATCACTTTGCGGACCTCTTCTTCCAGTTCCTCTTTTGTCCAGTCCGGACGATCCACCTTTCCGTTATCGATACCTCCCTGGAAGGAAATCTGCCCTCCATAGGTTTTTACCAGTTCAGGGATATTATTGCCGTACATACAGCCCTGCCAGATATCGATTCCCATTTTGATCATACTCGGGACAAGGTTTGCTCCATAGGAATCACTGTGATGGATCAGAAGCTGTACCCCGTTTGCCTTCCAGTATCCATAAATTTTTTCATAAGCCGGAAGAATAAATTCATCAAACATCTCCGGAGAAATAAATGAAGACTTCTGGCTTCCCCAGTCATCATGATGGAACAATGCGTCCGGATGAATATGGTCGATCACTTCCCTGGCCAGCTTCAGTTCATATTCTACAAGATAGTCAATCAGCTCATGCATGGCCTCCGGCTCATCATAAAAGTTAATCATACACTCTTCCATTCCCATAAGATAATGCAGCTTTTCAAAAATACCCGGAGCAATAAAAGAAGCCACAAAATACTGTTCCCTGTCAATTGCGTTCACCATCTCCACAGCCGGAGCCCACTCCTCCTCTGTGAATTCCGTCCGCGGCATATGTACCGTTTCCTTCCATTTTGTAATGTCTTTGATCACGACATACTCTTCGGAAGTATCCGGAAACATACCGGGTACATATTCCGGAAACAGCATACGGACGCCCCATCCATTCAGCCAGGTACCTCCTTTCTGCACCTGACCCATGGCAAAGAGTGTAGCCGGGTCAAATACCAGTTTCAGATATTCAAACTGATTTACATATTCCTTTAATGGTTCTCCCTTAATACAGGCCAGAACTTTTTCCTTTGGTGTCATAAGCTTACCTCCTTTTTTTCTCAGTTTTTATCCGGTTTATAGCCTATAAGCAGAAGCAGTGCACCTGCAAGGATACAAACTGCCGGGATCACCATAAATCCCATACACACGCCGTTCTGTAATGTCAGAAGCTCGCCTGCCCGTTCTTCCGTAAAATATGCCATATCGGCCATTGCCGAAGTATAGGCTCCCAGAGACAGACATCCGGAGATCAGAATTCCTCTTGCAACGATACCCAGCTTAATGGGAACGGTCAGAAGTCCCATAACAGTTCCGGTCACGTCATAGCCCAGCTTCCGCCCACTGAACTCCGCACAGTTTGCATAGAGCTCCGGATCCGCAGTATTGGAAATATACATAAAAAACATCAGGATGCTCATCAGCACGATCACGGCAATGGTATTGGAACGCAGAACAAATGCCAGCAGGCCGGCAGCAGCCATAATCACATAAGAAAGAATTACACTGTTTTTTCCTCCCAGTTTTCCGACCACATGTCTGGCAAGATAGGAAGCGATGATACCAAGCACATTTGCCGCAAACATAAACGGAGTCATCAGTCCCGGATTTCCTGACAGATAAGTAAAATAGTAGGCTGCCATCCCGTTTACCAGGAAAAACACCACAAATTTCAGCATATCAGAAAGAATCAGAACAATCAGATGCGGGTTGCATTTTATAGCATCCAGGGCTTTTACCTCAGGCTGATCGGCTGTGCTTGCCTTTTTCTGTACAGCAGCCATTGCAGCCTCTTCTTCTGCTCCGGTAGGCTCATAGCCTTTGAACATGACAAAATGTGCATACATACCAGCAAACATCAGGCAGGAAAATGCAAATGCAGTAGCTGCATAAGCGTTGCTTTCCCCGAATACTGATGCAAAAAAGGAAACCACTGCCGGCCCCACAAAGGAATACAGCACGGAAGCTGCCGAAGTCCATATACTTCTGGAAGAAGAAAGGGCCATGCGATCTTCAGAGGTCTTTGCCGCTACGTTGATCATGGAAATACTTGCCACATAAGGAAGATTCCATGCAATCCTGCTGGTGATCATGGCAAGAGTGACGAATACTACTGCCGCAGTGCCGTTTCCAATGCGGATGAACTGCCCTGCATATAAAAACGGTACAAGCCAGGGTGTCAGTATCAGCCAGGAACGATAGCGTCCCCATTTCCGCGGCTTCCCTTTGTTCATAAACGCACCGTACAGCATAGAAAGGACTGCATCCACCACCGCTGATATGGTAGTCATCACTGCAACGATGCCCGTACTGAATTTTGCAATATTTGTAAAAAAATATGACGCATAGTAAGTATCAATATTTGACATCAGAGAAAAGCCGAAATCACCGACACCGAAGAATTTTTTCAGTGTTCCGCTTATTTTTTTTGGCTCTTTGTTTTCTGTCATCTTTTCACATCCTTTCCCTCTTCTGCAGATTTTTCTTTTTTGATCCGGATCTGTATTTTCTGTAAGAAAAGTATAGGATATCTGAAGCTGTATTCCTATGGTTGTCAAAACCAATTTTTTGTGATACGTTTTGTGATATTTTGTGTATGGCCTACATATACTTTTTTTCAAGATAAAGCGGCTTCAGCACCTGAACTACTTTTTCGCTTACCCGGATCACTGCCTCCAGATCCTCGTCTTTATGGTTCAGATATGCATGAAAAGATCCCTGGATGCAATAGGACAAAAGAATGTTTTTTTCCGTGTCCTTCTGATTTTCCGGATATCTGAGTTCTATCAGCTTTCTGATTTCTGTTTCCAGGCAATCTCCCAGCCGTGCTTTTTCTCTTCCGGAAAACAGGATGCTGATAAGAGAATTATTTGAAAGAAGTGCCATATACAAATTCCTGGTAAAAATCTCCGGATCCTGAAACGGATCCTGCTGCTGTGCGGAGATATTTTTTACAATAGAGGTAATGGTTTCTGATTCCATAAATTCTGACAAAGCAAAAATATCTGCATAATAGCTGTAAAAAGTCGATTTGTTCACACAGGCAAGTGCACACAGCTCTTTTACGGTAATCTTTTCCAAAGGCTTTTTGGATCGCAGCTCCAGAAAAGCATTTTTAATGGCACGCTGTGTTTTTTCTATCCTGATATCCATAAACTCCTCCTGCTTTTCTTATTTATCCGACCTTTTCCGAAAACCGTTGCTTATCCGTCAGTTTTCTTATTTTGTTGGTGGACAGCATCTCTTTCTTTTCTTATATTATAATCAGAAAAACAACTAATGTCTATTATCTATAAGGAGATTATCATGGATCTGTACGGATTTTATACAGGAAAAATATTTGACGCCTACCAGTATCTCGGCGCTCATATTCAGGATCAGGGCGTCTGTTTCCGAACTTTTGCTCCGTCTGCCTCACGTATCACAGTGATCGGAGAATTCAACAACTGGCAGGAATGGGAAATGAATAAAATTTCTGACGGGAATTTCTGGGAGCTTTTTGTCCCGGATGCTGCAGAAGGAATGATGTACAAATACTGCATTTATGACAGAGCCGGAAACCGTGTGGAACATTGTGATCCCTATGGTTTCGGCATGGAGCTCCGTCCCCATTTTGCCTCTGTGATCCGGGACATGGGGTCCTATTCTTTTTCTGACAAAGAATGGATGAACAGCCGCAGTGACTGCCGCCAAAAACCTCTGAACATCTATGAGGTTCATCTGGGATCCTTCAAAAAGCCGGAAAACCGGCCTGATTCCTGGTACACCTATGAAGAAATGTCTGATATCCTGATTCCCTATGTGAAAAAAAACGGCTATAACTATCTGGAACTTATGCCCTTAAATGAATATCCCTGTGACGAATCCTGGGGCTATCAGGCCACCGGCTTCTACAGTCCCACTTCCAGATACGGTATGGCAGAACAGCTGAAATATTTTGTGGATACCTGTCACAAAAACGGGATCGGCGTGATCATGGATTTTGTCCCTGTACATTTTGCACTGGATCACTATGGACTTGCCATGTATGACGGAACACCGCTGTATGAATACCCGAATTCAGCTGTCGGAGTCAGCGAATGGGGCAGCTGCAACTTTATGCATTCCAGAGGAGAGGTACGTAGCTTCCTCCAGTCCGCTGCCAATTACTGGCTGACTGAATACCATATGGACGGCCTGCGAATGGATGCGATCAGCAGAGCCATCTACTGGCAGGGTGATCCGGCCAGAGGTGTAAACGGAAATGCAGTGGAGTTTCTCCAGTACATGAACCAGGGACTGAAAAAAATCCATCCTTCTGCAATCCTGGCCGCCGAGGATTCTACCTCTTTTCCAAAAGTAACCGATCCCGTAGATCACGGCGGACTGGGGTTTGACTATAAGTGGGATATGGGCTGGATGAACGATACCCTGGATTATTTCCGCACCGGACCGGAATACAGAAGCCGTGAATATCATAAGCTGACCTTTTCCATGATGTATTATTACGACGCCCGATTCCTGCTTCCTCTTTCTCATGATGAAGTCGTACATGGAAAAGCCACCATTCTCCAGAAGATGAACGGCGACTACGATGGTAAGTTTCCTCAGGCAAGGGCTTTCTATATGTACATGTATGCCCATCCGGGCAAAAAACTGAATTTCATGGGAAATGAATTCGGACAGCTGAGAGAATGGGACGAAAAAAGGGAGCAGGACTGGCTGCTTCTGGATTATCCGATCCACAGTGGCTTTGCCCGGTTTATGAAGGATCTGAATGCTCTTTATCTGAAACATTCCGCCCTGTGGGAAAAAGACTATGAAGCGGATGGTTTCCAATGGATAGACTGCCATCAGGAACAGGACAGTGTTTATGTGTTCCAAAGAATCAGCAAAACTGAGAAGATCCTTGCTGCCTTTAATTTTTCTGACAGAGATCTTACTTATGAATTAAGACTTCCGGAATGTCAGAAGATCACAGAGATTCTCCGAAGTGATATGGAAATCTACGGCGGAAACCGGAAACGCCGCCATCCTGCCCGAAAGATCACCAATGGAGTGTATCCGGCAGAACTGCCTGCATTTTCCGCAGTATATTACGAAATTCAATAATAAAAAAAATATATGATTTTTGCTGGTAAAATAACATACAGGTCTGCTCCCGTCTGTTGCAGAAACTGATTCAAAGTTTCTGAACAAAATGGAAGCAGACCTTTATTATACTTTCATCTGCCTTTTATATTCTGAAGACTGCCTGTAAACTACTCTTCTTCCTCCGGAAGATTCTGTGTTTCCACTGCGCCTTCTGCGCTTCCTGCATCGCCTTCTACAGAAACTACACTGTTGGCAGGTTCTGCCTCATTATAGGCAATGGTGATTCTGTCGCCTACATCATATTTGACGATTCCCAGGAAATCTGTAATCGGAACATCAAAAATCAGATCGTCGTGGCCTTCCAGCACAATATAATAATGGGTATTTCCATCAATAACGCCCTGCGCCATACGCTTGATCTTACCGGTAAGCTTTTTGGTATTTTCTCCGGCTACTGCCGCACTGTTTCCTTTGATCATTTTCAAATATGTTTTTTCACACTGCTTCACCGTATCTCCAATAGCTACATTCTGGTATTTCTGGATATTCAGCATCGCATATTTTTTTACCAGACCTGCATTGTCCTTCAGGGCGATGAAATATGTGGGTTCGTCAGCAATGTTCAAAAGAAGAGGGAAGGTTGCCCGATAGCCCAGGTTCTGTACCTGACCTTCTGCTGATTCCATTGCGGAATACTCTTCTGCTCCCGGTATCTCATAATACTTTGTTTCCTTTGTCCTCTGGTTCATCAGAACAAAGCCTACATTAGAACGGTCTCCACTTACAGAGGTTACACCGGTATATACCCATACGTCATCATCAATAGCAAGATAATTATAACCTTCTGTGGTCTTGAGACAGCCCTTCTGTCCCAGCACACTGTTGATAAATCCATTGATCAGCGTGCCGTGATAATTATAAAGTTCAATCAGAAGATCCGCCGGATAAGCACGGTCTACCCATGTAGGACAGTCTTTGATCTTATAATCTGTACACTCTCCGGTAACTGCATTACAGAGAACCACTCTTCCAATGGTCTGTCCGCCAAAAAGTCCGATATTGTATTTTTTCACAGGGCATACCCAGTAAGGAGTCCCTTCTTCATCAATCTCAAAACTCAGCTGGTCAAAAATATATGTCGGATATTTAAAGCGCAGATGGCGATAGATATTCCGGTTAAAATACTCTGCCTGAGAATATCGGATTCCGTTCTTCATCTTGACCAGTTCTGTGTTCTGGGTAGCCATATCTATGGTGATATATGCCGGAATACCCTTGCTCATATTTGTCAGCCACTTAACAGGGCTTGCATACACAAGAGGAGTCACACGGACCGGACGTCCCTTATAGTTGATCTGGGAATAAAGATCGCTGACCTCAAACTGAGAGACCATATCTACCATACTTCCCATTTTACGGTTGCCCAGAAGCGCTGCGGATTCCTTGTCCAGAAGCGGGATCTGGTCATAGCTGATCTGCTGGATGTCTTCTGTGAAGTCGCCTGTTTCCGGAACCATCAGATCCCGGTATTTCTTGGCATTGACGATCGGAGAAGAAAGAATGCTTCCCAAAACATATACAAGGATCAGAAGACCTGCAAATCCTGCCCCCAGCTTCAATACCTTCGATTGTTTGATCTCACCGGGAGAACGTACGCCCTTTTTTCCTGCATAAAGCAAAAGTCCGAATACCACAACGGCAATCAGAAATGCCCAGAATCCGCTGGCATGGATATTGATCGCCGGGATTGCTATATAATAGTAAATTCCGGCTGCCAGAAGGATCACCAGCAGCATTAAAAATTTGCCCTTTTTTCTGGAACCGGATGATCTTTTCCTGCTCATATAAAATACCTCCTACTTATTTTTGGGATATTCGCCGCCTCTCCGGCAGTGTACCCAAGGTTGTAGGATATTGTATCATCTTTGAACAGGAAAGTCATCTGAAATCAGAATTTTCTTCCAAATCTTAATGTTATCTTTATACAGTCTCTCAGCAATTATAACACCTTCGTGGTCCACTTGCTCATATCCCACACTTCATTTACCACATCCTGATAAAATTCCGGCTCGTGGCAGATCAGAAGCAGACTTCCCCGATACTCTTTCAGGGCTTTTTTCAGCTCCTCCTTGGCATCCACATCCAGATGGTTGGTGGGCTCGTCCAATACCAGAATATTGGTATCCCGGTTCACAAGCTTGCACAGGCGCACCTTTGCCTGCTCGCCGCCGCTTAAAACACGCACCTGGCTTTCAATATGCTTGGTTGTCAGACCACATTTGGCAAGAGCGGAACGGATCTCATACTGACTATAGGAAGGAAATTCCTGCCACAGTTCCTCAATACAGGTATTTTTGTTGTCTCCCTTTACCTCCTGCTCGAAATATCCGATCTGCAGGTTTTCTCCCTGGTCGCAGGAGCCGGAAAGAGACGGAATCAGCCCCAGCATACTTTTCAGAAGGGTTGTCTTTCCGATTCCGTTGGTTCCCACCAGAGCGATCTTCTGTCCTCTCTCCATATAGAAATTCAAAGGCTTTGACAGAGGTTCCCCATAGCCGATCACCAGATCATGTGTCTCAAAAAGCATTTTTCCGGGCGTCCGTCCATAGCGGAAGTTAAATTCCGGCTTCGGTTTCTCTGCAGCCAGCTCGATCACATCCATTTTGTCCAGCTTTTTCTGACGGGACATCGCCATGTTTCTGGTGGATACACGGGCCTTGTTCCTTGCCACAAAATCCTTCAGCTCACTGATCTCCTGCTGCTGACGGCGATAAGCAGCCTCCAGCTGGGCTTTTTTTACCGCATAAACCTCCTGAAAATGATCGTAATCCCCCACATAACGATTCAGCTCCTGATTTTCCATATGATAAATAAGATTTACCACTTCATTTAAAAATGGAATATCATGGGAAATCAGAATAAATGCGTTTTCATAATCCAGAAGATATCGTTTCAGCCATGCAATATGCTCTTCATCCAGATAGTTGGTAGGCTCGTCCAGAAGAAGGATATCCGGTTTTTCCAGAAGAAGCTTAGCCAGAAGAATCTTTGTTCTCTGTCCGCCGCTTAGATCAGTTACATCACGCTCCAGTCCCAGATCCAAAAGTCCCAGCGCTCTTGCAACCTCTTCCACCTTGGCGTCGATCACATAAAAGTCATGAAGAGTCAGTTCATCCTGAATGGTTCCCAACTCCTCCATCAGTGCATCCATTTCCTCCGGATCTGCACTTCCCAGCATGTCGCATATCTCATTCATCCTCTGTTCCTTCTGAAGAAGAGGATCAAAAGCAGATTTCAGCACGTCACGGATGGTCATTCCTTTTTCCAGGACCGCATGCTGATCCAGATAACCTGCATGGACATTTTTCGCCCATTCTACCTTGCCCTCATCCGGCATCAGCTTTCCTGTCACAATATTCATAAAAGTGGATTTTCCCTCTCCGTTGGCTCCGATCAGTCCAATATGTTCTCCCTTCAGCAGACGGAAGGACACATCAGTAAAAATAGCACGGTCACCAAACCCGTGTGACAGATGTTCTACGTTCAAAATACTCATAAAATACCCCCTGATGATTTCTGTTATGTTCCATACAGGATTCCTTTCCTGCATTATATCAGCATCTTTTTCTGTTTTTACAGAGTTTCGCTGCTATTATATTATTTCTCCTAACAAAAATCAATCAGAGGGTTGTTATAAAATATGAAATTTTGCCTAATCTGCAGCTATCACACCCAGACCGCTGCCAAGCCTGCCGCCCTGCTTCAGATATTTCCGTGCATTTCTCTGAAGGCTGGTATTTTCCGGATATTTTTCCGGATACTCCATCAGGCAGTCAAAAATCCGTTCTTCCCCTTCCCGGAACTGAAAATCCACCGACTGGATCCCAAACATCTTATGGAAGCGGAGAATATTGGAGTTTTCATCCAAAAGCTCCTTTAATCCTGGAAAAAGCAGCCAGGAATGACAGAGAAACGGAAGCTCTCCACCCCAGAATTTCCGGCCCATATCCAGAGAATTTCTGCAGGCCTCCGGATCCAGCGGTTGCGCGCGTCATTCATTCCATAGAGGAAACTGCACAGACTGTGACTCCACTGGTTTCCTGTTTCTTCCGTGTTCTTCCGCAGGTACCGCGCAAGATGCACATTACATTCCCCATGTGCCCCCCAAAATGATAGCCGCAGTCTCATGGTCGTGGATCAGCGTCCCGCTAAATATCTGAAAAATCCGGAACTTTTTCAGCGCTTCTATATCTTTCTTTTCTGATCCGCAGTAAAGCACGCAGTCCTCTGTGCTGAAATTCCGGATATATTCCTGGTTTCCGTTCCGCCTGATCACTGTCGCATCTGTACAGATTTTTTCTGCTTTCAACAGTGCTTCCTCAATCCGCGGGCGCACAGCTGCACAACCCTCCGAAAACTCCCGGCAAAAATGGTAGATACTCCCTGTTGAAATGTCTAGAGTATCACCAGAGAGAGAATTGAGAAATGTAGCAATCCTGTCATTGCATACAACCCCTTCGCTATAAAGAAAAGCAGCAATCGCTTTTATGGTGTTTCCATACGATAAGTCTGCCCGGTATTCGTCCGGAATGTTATATTTTCCATCTTTGTCAGCATGAATCCGGATTTCAGCAGCAGTTGCTTTCACAGACAGATCTAGGCGGTATCGAGTAACATACGGCATGGACTGATCCCCGATCTCCATGACTGTGTGATCAAAGACGCCATCTTTTATCTTTCTTTCTACATCTGCTTTGGAAATATGATGGTCAGCATTGACCTGGCTGTCCCCCTGCCCTTTTGGAGTACACTGTTTTCTTCTTTTACCTGTGCCAGTTCTGTCCTGAACCTGGAGTTTTCTTTGCAGAAACTCTCTACTTCTGACGTCAGGCTTCTGATCTCTTTTCGGTCTTTTTTGTGTTCGGTTTCCATGACATCTAATCTTGCCATGACGTCCATCAGCTGGCGATACATGCCCTTTTCATAATTACCACCCATAAATAAAGGGTCTCCTTTCCGCGGATATGATAAAGATATTCTACCAGATATGCGGAAAAAAAGCGAATGTGGAAGGGAAGATGCCCCGTCATTTTGACGGTGGAGAAGGAAATAGTATCCCGGTGAGGATGTGGATAATACAAAGCTATTCGGAAATTTTTCTTTTTTACCTATCAGAACGGAAAAGAGAAAAAAGTTCACATGGTCGGAAAAAACAGAAAAATCCAAAAGGTTATCCACAGTTCGGAGTTGAGTAGTTTTCAAAAATTTCGGCACTTTTTATTAAAAAATTTGAGGGCCATCTGAACTGTTACACCATTCGGGCGACCACGAGGAACCCCCATTTTTTGTATGATACCTGCAGGTAAATAAAGCCAAAAGGGAGTGTCCGTATTCCGATGTGATTCCGGTATCATATGAAGCAGCACTTTGTACCTGCTCCATATACTCTGCAAAACCATGCCTTCGGTGTCCTGTGGATAGGGCGCTGAATAAAAGGCGGCTAAAGTAAGAAAAGACCTGCAAACAATTCAGTCTACAGGCCTCTCTTAATTCCCAACTTCCCCTAAATGGTTATCTTACAATAACAAAAATTTTGCAATTTTTGTTATACCATATCTGCCATTATATTAAATATCTTTTTAATAAGCGAGTCAATTCTATAACATCGATCGGCTTTGCTATATGGGCATTCATACCGCACTCCAGGCAATGTTGTATGTCATCAGAAAAAGCATCTGCACTCATAGCAATGATTGGGATAGATAAAGCATCTGGGTGATTTATTCCTCGAATTGCCTTTGTAGCCTCATACCCTGTCATATGCGGCATCCGTATATCCATAAGAATGGCATCGTAATGTCCCGCTGATGATTTTTGGAACTTATCCAGACATATCTGGCCATCCTCTGCCCAATCCAACTCTACACCCAGGTCAGACAACAGTTCACTTGCAACCTCCCAATTAAGCTCATTGTCCTCAGCAAGCAGGATACGGCGTCCAGATAGATCGATATTGGAGTTCAATGTCTGGTCATTTTCTGTTTGAGTGTCCATATACTGACGCAAAGCATGATACAGCGTGGATTTAAAAAGGGGCTTGGAAATAAAACCATTAATACCTGCTTCACGAGCCTCCTCTTCAAATTCACTGTAGTCATATGCAGAAATCAGCAAAATCGGCATTTCATCTCCCAAATTACGCCGGATTTCTTTTGCAACTTGAATCCCATTCATACCAGGTAGTTTCCAATCCAATAAAATAATTTGATAATCATCTCCCTTTTTGTGATGTTGGGTAACCAGTTCTATCGCCTTTTCTCCGCTCAATACCCAGTCGGCATTGATGCCGATGGTTTTCAGCGTGTTTATCGCTGTCCTGCAGAGTAATTCATCATCATCAACTACCAACATACTCCAGGAAGGGAGAACCATGTCCATTTCCAATACAACCGCTTTTTCAAAATCAAATGTAAGAGAAACCTCGGTACCTTTATCAATTTCACTTTTTATATCAATGGATCCTTCCATTGCGTCCACAATATACTTTGTAATCGCCATTCCCAAACCAGTGCCTTGCGTTTTACTAACCCTGACTCCATCAGCACGGCTATAGGATTCATATATTCTTTTCAGAAAATCTGGCGACATACCAATTCCATTATCCTTGACCTTGATATGCGTTCGGATATAGTTTTCTCCTTTCGGAGATTTTTCTTCAGAGAGGGATAGTTGTATCGAGCCCCCCTCCGGTGTATACTTCGTTGCATTCGATAAAAGATTTAGCAAAACCTGATTCAAGCGTACACTGTCACACCATATATTTTCTGTTAAGATATTTTCGACATGTATGTCAAAGGTTTGCCTTTTTGCCTTAACCTGTGGCTGCATAATATTAACAACTCCTTCAACAACTTCCTTTAATGAAATTTGTTCTGTTGTTAAAGTTAATTTCCCACTTTCAATTTTAGACATATCCAAAACATCGTTGATCAGCCCTAATAGATGTTTACTTGATAATGTAATTTTTCTAAGGCAATTCTGTACCTGTTTCTGGTCATCTATGTGGGCTGTGGCAATCGCTGTCATGCCGACAATTGCATTCATGGGTGTACGGATATCATGGCTCATATTCGCTAAAAATTCGCTCTTTGCTTTACTTGATTCAACCGCTTTTTGGCGGGCTTCCTCTAACTCAAGCATCTGGGAACGGGTTATGGAAAAATACCGGCTAAAGACCAATGTCAGTATAACCAATATAGAAGCACAGGATAATAATGTCAGAATCATACGCTGATTGCTCAGACGATTTATGGTATCATCCAAAACACTATAGGGCATTACTGCCACCAGATACCATTCCGAATAAGGTAATGATATTCCACAAATATGCCGTTTCTCACCATCTACTTCAAGTGTTCCGGAATACTTTTTATGATTCTTTAACGCACTGCCAAACTCTTCAATCAACGTTCCTTCTAAAGAGTTTCCTGATTCAGACTGAAGCTGTTCCTGTAACTGTTCAAAAAATCCTGCCAGCTCCATGTTTCTATTTTGTATGACAAAACTGCCGTCCGGTCGGATAATATGATAATACATCAGCTGGTTTTCATCCTGCAGCGCCAGAAAATCCGTAATATACTCCAGTGGTACAGCAGCTACCAGACCGGTGCACTTACTTCCATCCCGCATAGGATAGGACGCGTCAATACCAAACAATACCACTTCTTTCCCGGTCGAATCAACCCCCACGGCAACTCTTTGTTCCCCCTGTGCCAGCGCTTCTACAAAAGGAGCTGGATTGCCGGGCTGTATAGATGCTCCATAAAGAGTTTCAAAGACCCCCTCCTCGGAACAAAGCGCTAAATAGTCAAACCCTCTGACCTTCGCCCTGTAAATCAACTCTTCATACAGTTGCTCTCTGTCAGTATTATCTGTTGGGACAACGGAAATAATGCCTTTGACCTGATCAAAACGTAGTCCGATTACCGTATCAAAGTGTCCGGAGATTTGCTGATTCATTCCTGACATGTAGATTTCTCCAATCTCAGTAATTGCATTTTTACTCTTTTGGCTCATATAAATTCCCAGAACACTGAAAACAACAATACTAAAAAGCAAAACTCCTATGAAGCTGAAGATTAAGAATTGCATTGCGGGATCCCGTTTTTTCCTGATCTTCATTGACGTTATTCCTCCTTAGAGTTCTTGTATTCTTCAACAGAATGAATAATCTGATGATAATCCTCTGATAATTGTGACATCATCTCGATTGCTTTATCATAATCATTCTCTTTCAACGCATTTGTCACCAGACTGCTGCTTTCGTACAGTCTGCTAAACGACAGATTCTGGCAAATTCCTTTGAGTGTATGAACAGCCCGGAGCGCCTCCTCATAACCTCTGCTTTTCATAGAAGCCTCAAACTGAAAAAAACTTTTATCATCCAAAAATTTGTATACGAATTTCTGGACAGTCTGTTCCCGTCTCAATCTGCCCAGCACCTCATCATAGTCACCGCCAAAACTTATGTAACATTCTTTTAAATTCATAATTCTTTCTCCTCCTCTTTACACGCTCTCTGCTTTCTTATCCAGGAAACGGATGTTCACCTGATTTTTTGTAAGCTTCGATTGATACATCATACGGTCTGCAATTTTAAAGAGTTCCTTTGCTCTTTTTGTTCCGTATGCCCCGCCTACGCTTATAGACATATGAATTTGCGGATACTCATTCACACTGAGAGACTCAACTAAATATCTCATTCTTTCTAATTTATTCTCAAACGCCTCTTCGGATATCTGATAAAAGATAACGGCAAATTCATCCCCGCCGTATCGAATCACTGTATCCGACCTTCGTACACAGGATAAAATCGTCTGAGCAATACTATGCAGTACGATATCCCCTGCATCATGACCATAATTATCATTAATGTATTTAAAATTATCAACATCTATCATGACAGCCGCCTGGATATCTTCTGCATTCTGAATATAGTCATCATAATAGCGGCGGTTGTAAGTGCCGGTTAGGGAATCCGTATATAATAACTTCAGAGTCTTCTGCTGTTGGGACTGGAAGTTATACTTTTTGCCGGAAAATATTCTGCCATAATCTATTTTCCCACCTGTTCTCTGCATCATATTCTGTCCCGACACGTTCTTTGTCAGTTCCTGTTTCAGAACCGTCGTAATTTCCTGCAGGCACTGTAACAGGATCGGATTGAAAGAACCACATTGTCCGTCTAAAATCATGTTCAAAGCGTCTTCATGTGAATAAGCTTTCTTATAACATCGCTCACTGGTCAATGCATCATACACATCTGCAAGCGCAACCGCCTGAGCCGCAATCGGAATGTCATCTCCTTTTAATCCATCTGGATACCCCTTACCGTCGTATCGTTCATGATGCCACCGGCAGATTTCTAATGCCATCCTGACAAGGGGAACCGATTGCTGATCCGCCGGCAGGCTTAATAACATGTCAGCGCCGATTGCCGCATGGGTTTTTATGATCTCGAATTCCTCATCGGTAAGACGTCCGGGTTTATTCAAAACCTCTTCCGATATCGCAATCTTTCCGATATCATGCAATGAGGAAGCCGTGCTTATTAAAGTAATATCTGATTTGGACAAAGAATACCGATCCGTATGCAGAATCAATTGCTTCAGCAAAAGCTCCGTGATCTGATTCACATGCAGTACATGGATGCCGCTTTCCCCATTACGAAACTCTACAATATGAGATAAGATTGCAATCATCAGTTTATTATTATTCTCATTCTCATAAAATTGCTCTATGACCATCTGTTCAAGATGTTTTTGACGCACATATAAACACATGGTATTGGAAATCCTGTGCTGGACAATCGCGGCGTCAAATGGACGGCTGATATAATCAAACGCCCCCATGTCATAGGCACGTTTTATATTCACCGGAGAATCATCGGCAGAAATCATAATCACTGCGAATGATTCATTCCAATGATTTTGATAGATATGACTGAGCACTCCAAATCCATCCATCTCGGGCATCATAATATCCAAAAGCACAAGAGATATCGCTTCTCTTTGCTCTGCAAGAATTTCGATTGCGTTTACCCCATTCTCAGCCTCTATCAGATCATATTGATCTTCCAGAATGTCTGCCAGAAGATCACGATTCATCTCTGAATCATCAACGATTAAAATTGTTTGTTTTCCCATCACACTTAATCTCCTTCAAAAGCATTCTATCCAACTTATATTCTATCCGCGCCGCTTACCGTTTCAGCACATCAAAAAGCTATCGAACTTCTCCATTCGTCGGCGCAGCAACAGGAAAGAAACAATCCAGCCGCAAAGACCGCCCAATAACAGAGGCAGGGGATAAAAATCGTTCAGCAGGGCAGCCCCCGCTGCGCCAAGGACTGTCACCGGCAGGAAGACAAGAGCGCTTATACACGCACCACCGTAATCAGAAAAATAATAGGATACGATAATGGTAAAGTACATACAGAACACGGTATATATCCCCAGGCTCAAAATTACGAACATTTGCAGCATATGGGTGCCGGCATTCAGGTAGGGAAAAAACTCACTGATCAGACAGACCAACTCCACGGTAATGATAAGCTGGATCTCATATACAAAAAAGAGCTGATAGCGGAGCTCCCTGACCATGACGCCCCGTTCCTTCCGGATCAGGTCGAGAGTGCCGTTGTTCAGTGCGGAAACATACAAAGTATTCGAACCTGCAATCCTGTTCATTTGGAATATTACTTTCTGAAAAAATTAAACTGGAACAGATCAGGGTTATAAAAACTCTGAGGTGTCTGAACAAAACCGATTTTATAACCGGGATCGATTTCTTCTTCTGTTCATTTTTTCCATTCCCCATGATCCAAAATCATTTCCGGCAAAGAGAAGTACGGGATCGTCTCCATTAAGAAATTGCTTCTTGGAATCATATCCGCATCAAAAGTTACAACCAATGGAGAGTCTGTCTTTGAAAGAGCATGATTCAAGTTACCTGCTTTGGCCAGCTTGTTATCGGACAATCCAAAATATCCAATCCCCATATCATGAGCCAGCTTCGCAATTTCGGGACGATCGTTATCATCACACAGATAGATATGGACTTTGGATTTATCCGGATAAGCCATATGCTTGCATCCATTTACCGTTTTAAACAGCAAACCCGCTTCTTCGCTGTGTGTTGCAATCAATACGTCTAGCCTTATATTCTCCGCAGGCTTTACAATAATGACCATGTTTTTTCTAAGCTCAATTCCTTTTCACAGAGAGTGTATAAACTACGAACCGCCCCATGATGATGTTCCACTCCAGATCTGCCGCATAGGAAAACTTCCTGCGGTAAGATTCCCAAAGTTTCTGCATCACAGGACTGCTTTCCACTTCGTCCAAAACATCCACAGCTTCTGCAAGATGCCGTTCGGTTCCGCGCTTTTTGGCAGTTGCCAACAGTGCATCATGGAGTGTCTGCTGGTTCAAGGTGTTCCCGTGGAGCTGATCCAGAATATGAATGTCATAGAAGTCTCTCATGTGGGTGTTGGTGGTGGTTCTGGTGATAATCGTTTCCAACTTTTCAGCCAGAACCGTTTCCAGATTGTACACCCAAATATCAGTGGAGCGATCTTCAATGGTGTTACCACACCGTCAAAAGTTGTAGTCATGTTGATCCGAATCCCCGGATGCTACGCTTCATCCATAATCTCTGAAATACTTTTCAGCTGGAACTTGACACCATCATCAGCCGGCACACTCACAATAGCAGAAATCAGGTTCTCGATGTCCTCCACATTGACATTGGCTCCTTTTACAGTAGCGTCCAAGTCCATCATGGAACGGGCATCCAGTCCAACCATTGACGCTACCAGCATCCCGCCCTTCAAGATGAACTTATCCCGATATTCGGAGAGGGAAATTTGCTCCAGAAAACGCTCCATCATATAGTTTCGCATTAAAAGCTGTGCATCCGCAGATTTTTCTCTGGAAAGATTGCAAATTAAATCTTTTAACTGCCTTACTGTTTTTATCATAAAAGCACGTCCAAATACTGCCGTAAAATTTTTTTAACCCGGAACATACCGGTATACCGCATCAAAGTCCGCAGGTTCTTGTCCTTTCTTCTGGCATACATCTTCAGCGCACTTTGAAAAGTCTGTATCTCCATGTTGTTCCGGCTGCAGAGCAGATCACAGATGGTTCGCTCCATATCATAGACAGGAACCGTATGTCCAAAAGGTGTTTGGCCGGTTGTCAATCCTACCTCATATAGTTCCGGTTTGATGGTGTAAACAGAAAGACCCTCTGCCTTTAAGCGAGTGGTGCTGTACCCTCTGCGCACCGTGATGGCGTATGGGGAGGGTTCCCGATCTGTCAGGTCATGAAAAAATAATGCTGATTCATGGGAAAATACTGCTTGACCACACCGCAGATGTAACAGAAACATCGCATCAATCCAAGTATCCTCGGAGACATAAATACCATGGGCAACCTGTTGAAGTTTTTTCTCTTTGACATATTCATAAAAAATGGGCTTTACAATCCCGTTAGCAATTACCTGTGCGGTTTGCAACATCCCATCATGCTCGACCAGAAGTCTGTCTAATTGCTCAAACTGTTCTGATCTGGTCACGTTTATCACTTCCTTTTGTGCTACCATTATACATAAATGTAGCACAAAAGTAAATAGAGCAATTTCTTGAGGATAGTGTAAACTTACTGTCAGTTGGGAAAGATTAGAGAGACTCGGGAGTTTGACAGTTGCAAAATAAATAATCCTATTCAAAGCCTTATTGAATAAGGATTTGCGTTGTCAAATATTTTGTTTTGCTTTATAGTAATATCTGTTGTATATTTACTTTTTCGAAATTTCTGTTATTATAATGTTAAAACCATTTCAAAGCCTGCATCTTGGCTACAATCACATATTACTATATATTAAAACATGGTCACAAAATGCTGTAACCCTTATAAATTGCGGGGTTTAGCATTTTTTTATTTTTCCAACTGTCAAAGACGGGATTATGCATGAATGTAGCACAAAAGTAAATAGAGCAATTTCTTGTATTCACTTTTATGCCAGAAAGGCATTGATTTCTTCTATCATCTTATTTACCGCCTGCGAATAAGGAATATTTCTTCTCCAGGCAATCACACAGTTTGCAGTAATTTCCGGATAAAGCCTTCTTTGCACAAGAATATCTTCCCGCCAATATTTTACAGCTCCTTCAATAGATATTGGATACCCAAGTCCATTTGCCGCCATCACACCGGTATTTGTTCCAAGATTGCTTATAAATGAAATATCAAGATTGGAAAAATCTTTCCCAAACCAATTTGCAAGTTCACTCTGAACCCCCACCCTTTCCGGCAAAATAAGTGGCTTATCCAAAAGTTCCTTCTTCTCTATATACTTCTTATCAGCAAGCGGATCATCAGGACAAATGCCTACTACCCATGTCGCAGTATGAATCGCAATTTGAACAAGAGGATATTTTTCTTTATAGCGCTTGCATATCTTTGCCAATGTTTCTACTGTAGTAAACTCTCCACAGCCAAAAGTAACCGTTCCCTCTATCACTTCTTTCGTTCCTCTTAGTTCTTCCAGCGTCCGTTCTTCAAGATTAAGGATTTCCAACGCCCTTCTCTTTAACAAAATCCCCTCATCTGTAAGTGTAATACTTTTCCCTTTTCGAACAAACAGAACAATACCCAGCTCTTCCTCAAACGCTGCAAGTTGTCTGGATAGAGTTGGCTGTGTGATGTGTAGTTGTTCCGCTGCTTTTGTAAAACTTTGTTCTTTTGCTACTGTCAAAAAATAGCGCAGTATTCTTAATTCCATACGAATATCCCCTTTCATCTATGATTATACAGCAACGTCTTTTATTGTAAAATAAAAAGTGTGTTTTTGTGGTGTCTGATAGATTTATGAGAATATAAAGAAATCCCCGAAAACTCGATGTTTTCGGGGAAAATTGTTCTTTCTGATATTCGGTTTGAATTATCGTTTAGGTAACTAGGAACGCTTGATTTTACTGGGTTCTTGAAATGTGGTGTTGCATACACGTTACAAACGCAGGGCTTCTCATTACTTCTCAGAACATCTCACCGACTACATCTGTTCAATATAGAATTCATCCTGACAACTTCTTCCCTCATTTTTTAGCAGCAATTTGTGTTCGTCATATGAACGCATTCCATTCACACGAAGTATTTCTCCAATGTTCTGTCTACTACTCGGAATAATTCTGCTTTGCACCCAACGCATACTCCATTCAGAATTCATGGAGCGAATACCTTTTTTTAAAAATAACGACATCATAAATGGGGCATCCTTATATGAAACATCTTCCGGAATATCGATTGTATATTTCTTGGTTCTCTCATCATACTTTAAAATTCCGACAATTTTATTTCTGTTATTTCTCTTGATTGCATACTTTTTCAAAATAACACCACCTTTTCCAAATCATCTCCCAAATTTTGTTTATATGCTTCTCTGACAAAATATTATTTATATCTTTGAAAATGTGATCCCTATCTTCTTTTTTCAACGTATGAATCTGCAGATTATATCCTCTTGGTATCAATGATAAATTATACTCCAAAGATTTTGCTCCAATGTAGTTATTAACCGGAAAATCTCTCATCACATCTACATTTTCAAGTAGTTTTTCATCACCATATGTTGAAAACAACAACGATACGCCCTGATCAAACAAAGGAGCTATTCTCACACTGTCTTCTTCATCATTTCGCAACACTTCCAAATTGCTTCCATGACGGTCTCTATTAGCAATCAAATAATCGATACAGAACATCTGGTACATAGATAATTCCCAACCATTCCTAATTGCAAACTCTAGCGGAGATTCATTTTCTTCTTTTTGCAAGTCATAATATAAATCATATGCCAGTTTTTCTTCATTGTTTTTGCGAAAATTTTCAGAGACAGAAAGCCATGTTTCCTCTTCCTTACCATCTAGAATAATCTGTGCATGTATCAATTGGTACATCACATGTGGAATCCCCAAAACATTCATTACACGACTCACAATCAATTCATTTACACATTCATGGCCGAAAACACCACGATAACTATCATAATTAGAAAGCTTATAGTATAACCTTTTACCATTCACTTCTTCATATGCTTTCAGGAAACACCCAGGAGTTCCCGGTGACATTTTTCTTGCCGCCCAATCCAGATGTCTCATATCTTGTAATTCGCAAAGAATATCTCTCATGATACCACCTCATTTCTGCTCATTTACCGTTTATCCGGCTCAAACCGCTCCGGATAACTATCACTTCCTTCATATCCGCATATACCCATTCTAGGTGAATTACAAATCGGTAATAAAAATTGCGGCTCGTAACCTTCTTCCTCTTCATCCCTATTTTCTTCATCTAAACATTTATCACACCAAAAAGGCAGATCTTCATAATATCCTTCAGGATCAACCCACTTTGCCTCATTTTGTTCACAATTGCTGCAAAGAATTTTCGGCGGATTATTTCGTGATAAAATTATAATTTCGTTATTCTTTTTTTCTCCTTCACGACGGCTATGTATGCTCAGCATCAATTCCGTTGTTGAACCAAAATCATATTCGTAAGAAATAGAATCCCCAACATCCACAACATCTTTTAATCGGAAATTCATATTTTTTGATGGCTTTCCCCAAAATCCGTCTGTAACCGGGCAGCTCTCATATTGCGTCCCATGAATCGTAAAAGCGCTGAGATGTCCACAGCATTCCACCCAAATATCACGGATAAACCGATCTAGTTCTTTTAATGTAGTATTCTCACTTGTTTCGACAATTAACCAATACGCTTTCGCATATTTACCAGAAATGACAATTTGAAAATATTTACATTTTCTCTTACCTGTTTCCATTGCTAATTTACTTTTTCGTTCTTTACACGCTTCCAAATGACGAAGCATTCCACTTCTTGTATATTCTTTTCCACAATATTTGCAAAAGCCTTTTGTTTGAGTGCCCATATCTTTCCCTCCAATCACTTATTATAAATGATTCTTCCAACTAATTTGTGTCAGCAATGCGGACACAAATTCATATTGTTCATTTAATGATTTTCTTGCGCCCAAGAAAATCTGTTGCAATAATAAATAACAAGCTAGACCTATATAGATTATACCATTATCTTTGTTTAAAATACATACAAAAAACCTCCCAAGACCGAAATCCTGAGAGGTTGAAATTCTTTTTGAAATTGTACGTTCTGAAACGTATAATTATCGTTTAGAGAACTGAGGTGCTCTACGAGCTGCTTTGAGACCGTATTTCTCATGTTCCCTTCATAGAAACCCTTGATTTTACGGGCTTTTTTGCGTTTTGCCTCCGAAGTTCCCCCACCTGTTAACTGTAAAAATGGGGTATATCTTTTACCTCATTCTACATGAATGCACGATTAACCACTCCAATAAGTTCTTCTGGTCTATTATATTTCACTTTTGCGTAAATGTCCATAGTCGTTTTACTATTCTCATGTCCCGCAAGGTACTGAACCGTCTTGGGGTCTACTCCTGCATAAAGCAGGTTAGTGATATAAGTGTGCCGAAGCAGATGCGGGGTCACTTCAAAATCTATTGTATAAACAATGTTCGGATTGTTCTTCTGATGTGTCCCCAATGCAGGTTTTTTTGTGTATTTGATTCGCTGACCATTGACCATCTTATAACAGGTTCTCTCTTTGGTAGAACGAACCGTAACATATTTCCATAATCTCTGAAATTGAGAATATGCCAATGGTTCTCCCTGGCTGTCTGCAATCACATAACTGGATACAGAGTTCTTCTTGGCTTCCTGTAAGCAGTCCACAAGGCACTTGGGAATCGGAATCTCCCTTTTTGCCGCCGGTGTCTTTAGAACCGTTGAAATAACCGGCCTGTTTTTCTCCGTTCGCCATGCTCTCCGTACTGCAATATATGGTGTACGCGTGTCAAGAAACACACAATCCCATTGCAACCCAAGAATTTCTTCTCTCCGCAGTCCTGAATAAAGTCCAATCATAATAAACAGGTACGGCGGTAACTCACGGACAGTATCCAGAAGAACCTTTACCTGATCATCTGTAAGTGCGTCTTTATCTTTGGCTGGTGTACCTCCTTTGGCTGATATACCGGCAGAAGGATTATAGTTAAGCAGTTCGCTTCGCTCTGCAGAATAGAAAATGCACTTAAAGAGCATATTTACCTTATTATAAACAGAAGCAGATTTCTGGGATGCCGGAATCAATGCTACACGAACATCATCCGAAGTAACATCCGACATGTACATATCGCCCAATGGCTTGACTATGTAATTGTTCACGCTACAAGTGTAGCCCTTTAGTGTTGCCGCCGATACCTTCGCCGACTGCATCAGTAACCATTTTTCGCAATACTCAGCCACCGTTGGATTTTCTCTGCGGAATTTCAGTTCTTCGATGATGCGCTTAGCATCCGTTTCCTTTCTGTATAGCTCCTCATAGCTGGTAGCATACAAATCCACTCTCTTGCCGTCAGCATCTGTAATTCTGGTTCTATAATACAGTACACTTTTTTTGACAGTAGAACTGTACTTTGGAATATGTTCTTTTTTCTTAGCCATAGCAGACCTTCCTTTTCAATAAAAGCTATGTATTCTGTTTCGATATTCATTTTCTCAGGATAAAAGATTTCTCTCAACGATGCAAATATGAAAAACGCAGAGTGAAGAATCTTCATTCCTCGCTCTGCGCTCTCTATCAATTTACCAGTATTCCTGTTATCCCGCAGCATCCCAAAGGGCAAATGCTCCGGCCATAATACCCGCCAGTTCATCAGGCTTGTTGTATTTCACTTTTGCGTAAATGTCCATCGTAATCTTGCTGTTCTGATGTCCGGCTAAATACTGCACGGTCTTAGGATCTACTGATGCATGTATCAGATTGGTGATATAAGTGTGTCTGAGTTGATGTGGAGTCACTTCAAAATCCAGGCTATATACCACCTTGCCGTTGTGAGCTGCCTTCTCTCCCAATACAGGACAGACAGTATGCTTTACTCGTTTACCATTCTCATAGCGATAATAAGATCGTTCCTTGGCTGTCCTCGTAACAACAAATTGCCATAACCGTTTGAACTGCGTATAGGTTAATGGATTGCCGTCTCCATTACATATCACATACTCCGATGTAGATGCCGCTTTGACTTCCCGCAGACACTCGGCTAAGTTTTCCGGCAAAGGAATCTTCCGCTCTGCTGCTTTTGTTTTCAATTCGGTCAAGATAACCGGCCTATTGTGTTCTGTGTGCCATGCCCTACATACTTTCAGATATGGAGCGTCTACATCCAGAAAGACCGAATCCCATTGCAATGCCAGAATTTCTTCTCTCCTTAATCCGGCATATAGGCCCAGCATCACAAAAGTATGCGTTTGCAGTCCTTGAACAGCTTCCAGTAAACACTCTGCCTGCTCGTCTGTTAATGCCTGTTTTTCCTGTTGCGGAACCCCTCCGCCCTCTGCGGTAAGGAATGTAGTTGGATTCTTATCTATAACTTTGCTTTCCATAGCAGCGCGGAAAATAGACTTATATAGGATGACAACTGACTTATATACCGATGCTGATTTTTTTGATACCGGAACCAACGCAATTTGAATGTCATCCAGGGTCACATCTCCCATTCGCATATCGCCTAAAGAAGAAATGATATGCCGACGCACCTTCGATGTGTAATCTGTCAGCGTAGTTGCACGCACATGAACCGATTGCATCAGCAGCCACTTTTCACAATACTCTTTAACGGTTGGAGATTTACGCCGAAATGTTGCATTGTCGATTTGCTCCAACGCTGCCAATTCCTTATCATAAAGTGCTTCACGTGTTTTTTCATGGTCAATACCTCGCCCGGAAAGATAGCGAATGGCATGGGTTGCATCCCGGTTACCCTGTGGAAGAAGCAGCACCCTGGGTGCGCTCTTTTCCGGGGTACGCTCATAGGTTGGCGGCTGAATTGCTGCCTGTCCCACAATCATCTCAACCGCTTCAATGAACGGTATTTCCCTGACTTTGATCAGATAGTCCAAAGCTGTCCGACCGCCAATGCCACGGGAAAACCAGCACCATTTACCATTGGAGATTTTGAGGCTGTCATGGGTTCTGGTACAATAAGTGCTTCCGCCAAAATGCACCAGTTCACCCGGCTCATAGTTTTTCAGATAGGTCAGCAGGTCCATCTCCTTGGCCTTTGCAACGACCTCCGGTGGAATATATGGCATAAAAAGCCTCCTTTCCATAGTCATGAATTGACTGCCCGAAAGCAGTCCGGCTATGTAAAAAGGCCGGCTGGATTACCCAACCGGCCCAGAGCAGCTATCGCTCTTTATCCTCTTTCTTCTTTTGTTTTTGCACTTCGGACTTGGCCCGATCCTCTACAGTCTGCCAGATGTCCTCCATATAGCCCGTTTCTTTGTGCTCCCAATCCTTAAATACATCGGCAAGGGGACTGGGAGATCTCAGAAGCGCTTTGGCCTGCGCATCCGGCAGATCATTGTATTCCATCGAAAGAAGAATGTCCTCCCGAACCGTGTACTCATAGGTGTGGTTCAGAATTTCTTCCGAAGGCTGGGAAAGCAGCCATTCCCGATAGGTTTCCTGCTCGGCAAACATCTTTTGATATAATGCTGTGTTCAACTCTGCATTGGTCATGTAGTAATACCTCCGTTTTGATTTTGATATAGAAAAAGCCGACTGGCTCTCAAAAGAAAACCAATCGGCGATGTATATGAATTTTTATGTCAGCCCTGCAATTCGGCCAATAATCTGTCTGTTTTTATAACATAGGCGTATGCCGCAGGATTGACCTTTCTCATATAGCGAAGAGAAACCAATTTTTCCTGCTCTATCTTCATATCCAAGAACTTCGCATAGTCATTTACGCGCAGATATTCTGTATCCGACAACAGACATGCAACCATATACATGATCTTAACAGCTCTCCCAGCGGCAATCTCTGGCGTATAGTTCTCGGCATAAATATGGCTTCTCAGTTCCCGAATACCCTTTACATAAATCGGATATTCCTCTTTGCTCACTTTCCCACGGGATGCAATGCACAATGCAGCTTCAAAAGTATCCCACAAGCAATCTTTACTGTTGCTTTCAATTCCTCGATAAGCGATTTCCGCCTGTGCAATTTTCCCATATGTAGGTCCTATCTGCTGAAAATCTGTAAATATCTCCAGCAGAGAAGATACATCATAGAACTGCTTCATGACTTCCATGTCTTTTCCGCAATTTAACGGAATACCTGTGGTGTGCGGAGCAAATGCTGTCAATTTATCCGCCAGAATGCAGTTTGCTGACGGTAGGGAAACAGTAAGATATTCCGGTTCTGTCAAAAGAAGATCATTCTGAATTTCTTTTTGAACCAGCTCTGAGTAATGATTGTGTTCAAACAGAACATCCAGAAGAATGTAGAATGGTCTGTTATTGATTGGAGAATCATAAGTGAACTTAAAGTGCCTTTTTTCAATATTGTTCTTTCCAATCCGCTTCTGTTCCTCAACAGCCTTAAAAGGGAAAATCTCCGATGCTCGATCCAAATACTTATCCAAATCTGTACCCGGTTCAGCAATAATATCAATATCTGTAGATAACCGACGCGGATGTTCCATCAGCAGCATAAGGCAGGTGCCACCTTTGAAAATAAAAGGCATACCAACCTTCGCAAGTGCTTCCAACAGTCCAAACGCATATACAGCACGTTCCAAAAGTACAGGATCTCTGCGACTGGTCCTTTGCAGCTCTCTAATATGTTCTTCGGCAAAATTCTCTTGTAACAGCATATCTTTACCTCTTTGTTCGTAATGTGATGTTTGTTTTCTCTCTAATCAGTTTCTTTATTTTTTTATCAACGGCTCTGCGTGCTGCATATCGAAATAGACAACTCTCATCTACCACATACATGGAAAATGCATCCTCATATATAGTCGGATATTCACTCTCACTGACAGAATCAAGCAGTAGCTGGTCTGCAACTATATCAACAAGCAATTTCTCCAATCGTGTATGCCATGGGATTCCAGCGCTTTTCGGTGCCTCTGTTGTGAGCTTGTTAATAACAATCATATTGTCGCTCCAATACTGGTGATACATTTCCAGTGTTGGGTTAATAAACACTTTTCCAAAATACTGGTCCTTTAGCATGTCAAACACAAATTCTATTACATCAGATTCCACAGATAAAAACAGAACATTATGTGCAAGTTGATGATTCACAAAATCATTGAGCTGAATCAGTTCCATGATAGAAAAATCTACCAGCGGATATTGTTCCTGTATCAAAGATGCCACTTCTACCGCCAAATCAGAGTATTCGTGGTCATATGGTCTTGCATTATTACCAGGAAGGCAGTACAGGCCGTTACCAACACGAGCCAGATCACCATCTTTAACCATTGATGCAAATCTTTTATAAAAGGAAGCATCGCTTAATTGATATCCAGCGTTACGGAACGATTGTAATACTTGTTGCCTGTTGAAACATTTTTGATTCTTTACACCTTCAAAATATCTCGAATCGGTCATTCCTACACCTCCATCTGATTATTTTTGCGGCAGTAAACGTCATTTGCTGCCGCTACAATAACAGTATATTCATGTCAAACGCTTTTGTCAATATTTTTGCGGCAGTAATCTCGTTTTACTGCCGTAAAAATAGTTCTTCTATATAGTATGACCGATATCTCCAATTCTATGCACATTCAAATCGCTTTGATTTTTTTGAGATACGTCACCGCATCGGTATGACCACGGAAGTAAATCTGCTGTCGCTCCATATCATCCCGCTGACGCACCAGATGCAAATACTGTGTAAAGGCTGCGTGTTCCTCAGCGGTCAATCGGATTTCTCCGCTACCATCCAGTAGATCACTCAGAAATGGGGCCTTCTGTTTCAGGTCAGAAATTTTCAGCAACAGTTCCGCGTATTCTTCATTTTCGTTCCGCAGCTCCATCATAATATCGTTGTCGATTTCAGGGAATGCATCTTCCAATCGGGATGGAAGGTCAAGATATGTTTCTCTCATGATATTCACCTTTTCTTTCTTTTTCCTTTATTGTATCCAGTTACCGGTATCCTATGAATGCTATGAAGCTCTGTTCACGGAGATATTATTTCTTACACAAATCATACTGCAAACAGATAGGCCGGAACAAGTCTGCAACAGCTTGCCCCTGCCTTTTTCTGTTTATCGTTCCATCCCTTTTGAACGGGGACGCTCCGGTGCATCTTCATCAGGTGCGTCATCAATCAGCGCATTATCCTTCTGATCCATGTTCAGCAGGATATTCAATTCTTTTAATCGCGCTGTCTTTTCAGCCAGTTCTGCCTCTCTTGCAAAAGGTGCCGCCAGCTCTGTCCTGGCGTTTTCAAGCTGTATCCGGGTGTCTGCCAACTCTGTGCGAACTGCCTCCAGCTTGCCGGAAAGTCCATCAATCACGTTGTCCATGTAATTTTGATTTTTCTTGTTGGCGCTTCCATAACCTTCACGATCAGTTCATCCACGCAGTCGGTATAACGTCCCTCGCGGATGAGAATATTTTTCAGGCGAATCAGGCTTTGCAGCACCACGCTGCTTTCCTCATCATCCAGATATAGATAACGCTTCTGTTTTTTCAGCATCACGATCAGCCCTCCTTGTATCTCCATCATATAAAAAGAACAGTGAACACGCAAATGTGAATCACTGCATAAACTCTAATAGAAAATTTCAAATTGGGTCAAATCAGGTGAAACCATATCAGATGTCTCTGCTGTTCTTTTGCACGACACTCGTGCACACCATGAGGCTGAAAGCAGTAGTAAAAACACTTTCCCAAAAGCCAAGATTTGGAGCAAAAGTTCCCCCATCTGTTAACCAAAACGGGGTCAAAAACGCCGGTTCCCCCATCGTTAACTACTAAAAACAGGGTCAGATCACGCCAAATCCGTTCAAATTGGGGCAAACGGTATCAGCAATTTGGGGCATAAAAAAACCCCGGAAAACCTTGATTTTCCGGGGTTTTTGAACCATTTTGATATAGTCTGAGCAGTCGATTATCGCTTGCTGAACTGCGGTGCGCGACGGGCTGCTTTGAGACCGTATTTCTTACGCTCTTTCATACGTGGATCACGTGTAAGGAATCCAGCAGCCTTAAGAACTGGTCTGTACTCAGCATCTGCCTGAAGGAGTGCTCTTGCAACGCCGTGTCTGATAGCACCAGCCTGTCCTGTATATCCGCCACCCTTTACGTTAACGAGAACGTCAAATTTGCCCTCTGTCTCTGTAGCAGCAAGCGGCTGACGAACGATTACTTTCAGGGTCTCAAGACCGAAGTACTCGTCGATATCTCTTTTATTGATTGTGATTTTGCCTGTACCAGGTGTAAGGTAAACTCTTGCGATTGATTTCTTTCTTCTTCCTGTTCCGTAGAATTTTGCGCTAGCCAATGTTTCCTACCTCCTCATTAAAATGTTAAGACTTCCGGTTTCTGAGCCTCATGCTTGTGCTCCGGTCCGGCATAAACAAAAAGTTTCTTGTACATGGTTCTTCCCAGAGGTCCCTTCGGAAGCATGCCTTTAACTGCCAGCTCAACAACCTTTTCCGGTTTCTTAGCCATCATTTCTTTTAATGTGGTCTCTTTCATTCCGCCCACATAATCGGAGTGATGATAATAGATCTTCTGATCCATTTTCTTTCCTGTAACTTTGATCTTGTCAGCGTTTACGATGATCACGTAGTCACCTGTGTCTACATGCGGTGTAAACTGAGGTTTGTTCTTTCCTCTTAATACACTTGCAACACCAGATGCCAGACGGCCCAGTGTACAGCCTTCTGCGTCAACTACATACCATTTTCTCTCGATTTTATCTGGATTAGCCATATAAGTCTGCATGGTTTTACCTCCTGTTATTTATCAACGATTAAATAATTTGTACAACCGCGGCATTCCGCGATAATGAATAATTCCTGGTGATCAGTGCAAATAGATAATCGCGGAAATGTCCGAAACCGCTGATAAAAAACACCTTTGCCGGGGCTTTGGCTCAGGAGTCATCGCACTACGTCACATTGAGTAATTGTACTATACGCAATTCCTTCTGTCAACAGTTTTTTCCAGGTTTTTACGTTTTTCCAAAAAAAATCTCCCGCCTCAATGTTACTGTTTTACACTCAGGCGCACCATTGCTCTGTGAAGCTTGGCTTTTGCGATCTTATAGTCCTGCTCACTGAGACCGGTACGGCTCAGTTTTTCTTCAGCCTTTTTCCTGGCTGCCTCAGCTCTGGTCTCATCAATATCTTCCTTCCACTCCCAGGTAGTTGCCAGAAGATTGCATTTGCCATCCATAACCGAAAGCATGCCTCCAATGCAGGCTGCATCCCGTCTGGTGCCATCCTCCAGGATCACATGAGCCTCGCCCATACCAAGAGCTGTACAGAAATTACAGTGACCGGCAAGAATTGCCAGGTCACCTGTAATACTTCTGCATACTACCCGGACTACTTCTCCCTCAAAGAGAAGACCGTCCGGAGTTCCGATCTGTAATGGAAAGGTGCTCATAAAAAGCCTCCTTTACTGCTTCTTCGCTTTTTCAAATACTTCGTCAATGGTACCGGAGAAAAGGAAACAGCTCTCCGGAACCTCATCACAGTCGCCGTCCAGAATCATACGGAAGCCGCGAAGAGTTTCTTTCAGTGGAACATACTGTCCCGGCATACCGGTAAACTGTTCTGCCACAGAAAAGCTCTGAGATAGGAATCTCTGGATCTTACGGGCACGGTTTACAGAAAGCTTGTCTTCTTCGGAAAGCTCATCCATACCCATGATAGCAATAATATCCTGCAATTCTTTATAACGCTGAAGTACCTGCTGTACGCGGCGTGCGATCTCATAATGCTCTGTTCCTACTACCTCCGGAGACAGGATACGGCTGGTAGATTCCAGTGGATCCACAGCCGGATAGATACCCTGGCTGGCAATATCACGGGAAAGTACCGTAGTTGCATCCAGATGTGAGAAGGTAGTTGCCGGAGCCGGGTCTGTCAGGTCATCCGCCGGTACATAAACTGCCTGTACGGAGGTGATAGATCCTTTTCTTGTAGAAGTGATACGCTCCTGCAGAGCACCCATCTCTGTAGCAAGTGTAGGCTGGTAACCTACCGCTGACGGCATACGTCCAAGCAGGGCAGAAACCTCAGAACCTGCCTGTGTAAAACGGAAAATATTATCGATAAACAGAAGCACGTCCTGATTTTTTACATCACGGAAATATTCTGCCATAGTCAGGCCGGAAAGACCTACCCGCATACGTGCTCCAGGCGGCTCGTTCATCTGTCCGTAAACCAGGGCTGTCTTATCGATAACACCGCTTTCTTTCATTTCATTATAAAGGTCGTTTCCTTCACGGGTACGTTCTCCAACTCCGGTAAATACGGAAAGTCCGCCGTGAGCAGTGGCTACATTATGGATCAGCTCCATGATAAGAACTGTTTTTCCTACACCTGCACCACCAAACAGACCAATCTTACCGCCTTTTGCATAAGGACAGATCAGGTCTACGACTTTGATACCTGTTTCCAGTATCTCTGTAGCCGGTGTCTGCTCCTCATAGGAAGGCGCCGGACGATGGATTGCCCAGTGCTCCTTAGTCTCCGGTGCCGGAAGATTATCTACCGGTTCACCAAGAAGGTTAAATACACGGCCCAGACACTCTTCGCCTACCGGAACGGAAATCGGACCGCCGGTATCTACTGCTTTTGTGCCACGCACCAGACCGTCTGTGGAACTCATAGCGATGCAGCGGACCGTATTATCACCGATCTGCTGAGCCACTTCCACGATCAGCTTTGCGCCTTTATTGTCAATTTCAATGGCATTGAGAAGTGCCGGCAGTTCATCATGCGCAAAGCGGATGTCCAGAACCGGACCGATGACCTGCACAACTTCGCCAATGTGTTTCTCGCTCATCTATGAATCTCCTCTAATTTTAACAATCTCCGTGATCTCCTGCGTGATGCTTGCCTGACGGGCACGGTTATAATACAGGTTCAGCTGGTCGATCATCTCACCTGCATTCTTGGTTGCCGCATCCATGGCTGTACGTCTGGCAGCCAGCTCACTTGCCTGGCTTTCACAGACTGCACCATAAATAAGGCCTGCCAGATATTCCGGTACGATCGCATCGAAAACCTCTGCACTACCCGGCTCGTAGAGAATCAGATTTCTTGATACGGAAGATTTCTCTCTTTTTTCCGCCTCTTCCTTAATGTCCGTAAGCGGAAGGATCGAGAAAACATCTGGTTTCTGGGAAAGCATGGACACAAAACCAGTATAGCAAAGCTGGATATGTCCGAATTTCCCTTTGCGGAATTCCCTACAGAGCAGATGCGCGATCTCAAAGCAGTCGCCTACAGAAATATCTGCGACCTCTCCAAATTCTTCGGTGACCGCTTCCACCTCTTTGCGGCTGTAATACTCGACTGCTTTTTTTCCAATAGGAAGGACCATATAATCCCGGCCGGCGCTGTCTGCTTCCATACATTTGAACAGGTTGGCATTATAACCTCCTGCCAGACCACGGTCTCCGGCGATGACTACATAGCAGCATTTGTCGCTTTGGGATTCCGCCGCATAAACAGAATTAAATTCCGTATTATTTACAGCAATTTCCTTCAGGGTTTCATACAGGGTGCGGAAATAAGGTCTGCAGACCTCTGCCCGCTCCTTTGCCTTACGCAGCTTGGAGGATGCCACAAGTTCCATTGCCTTGGTAATCTGCATAGTGCTCTGCACACT
>PPYE01661740.1_pt1 | contig 99616 bp, 98 predicted proteins | sample 1559881 | NCBI WGS metagenome assembly PPYE01 (sample SAMN08240022, study PRJNA423297) | Human gut metagenome, whole genome shotgun sequencing project.
AGGTTGTTGTCTATTGTTTAATTATCAAGGTTCTTCGCTGTTCTTGTTGATAAGAAGTAGCTTTGATATTTTATCACGCTGTTTCTCGCTTGTCAAGAACTTTTTTATTTTTCTTTTTAGCTGTCTGTTCCGGAAGTGTTTCCCCCTCACAAGTCAGCCTATTTAGGTTATCACATTGACTTCTCTCTGTCAAGAACTTTTTTTCACTTTGTACAGCGATCTGCTCTCGCACCCTGTCCCATCGCGGCCTTGCGGCTTTCGTTCTCTTCTTCGGTCTGTTTCAGCGACATGTGCTATCTTATCACTCTAAAAGTGAATTGTCAATGTTTTTTCTGTTTTTTATTTTTTTCGCACAATTCAGACAATTCACTTTTCTTTTTACTTATAGTATCATGCTACTCATATGTTGTCCTTTATTTTGCCCAATACAAAACAGCAGCCTTCAAAAACTCTGCACATCCTGACACTTTTTCATCATAATATTCCAGAAAACGTTCATCTTTAATTTAACATACATCTCCGCCAGTCCTTTGTGAGCTTCCGGGCGATACTGTCCCCACGTCATAGAAATCCAGTTCTTATGCAGTTCTGTAATCTCTTCGCCAATTTCACCGGAAGGATCAGCATGACTTCTGACCGCTTCCTGCAGCTTTTCTTTGATCAGTGCCTCTGCATTTTGAAACTTTTTATATTCTTCCTCCGTCATCTTCATCATCTTCGCATTGGATTCCCGAACAGAATCTTCTCCATATTTTTCTCTGATCTCTGTTCCATATTTTTCTTCATTTTCCTGTATCTGTTTTTGTTTAAATGCCTCAAACTTTTCTGCATTGCTCATTTTTTTTCTTCCCTCCAAAGAATCAATTGTCTTGTTTACTGTAAGAATCAATTTCTCAATCCGGATTTTCTGATTCTGCAGTTCAAAAAGATGTTCATACAATGCTCCCAATATATCAAACTCTTCTTTATCCAGAATTTCTAAAATGCACTGCAGGCGAATCCCACGTTCTTTGTAAAACAAAATCTGCTGCAGCCGATTCAGCTCTTCTTCTCCATAATAACGATACCCGGAGTCATTCGTATACAATGGCTTCAATAAACCAATTTCATCATAATAACGCAGTGTACGTGTACTCACCCCTGTCATTTCTGCCACTTCCCGAATACTGTATTCCATCTTTTTACCTCCTGCCGGATTTTAGTATACAAGTTGACGCAGCGTCAAAGTCAAGACATTTTCCCGCTTATTTCAGAAAGAATTTCACCAGATTCATCTTTCCTTTTGTAAATGGAGGATAACAGACCGGAAGATTCCAGTCAGCGGGTTTATAAAATACACTTTTTTCATGAGTAAATGTATCAAAGCTATACTTTCCGTGATATTGTCCCATTCCGGATGCTCCGACTCCCCCAAACGGAAGATCTGGATTGATCAGATGACTGATCGTATCATTGACACATACACCGCCCGAAGACACCCGTTCCAAAACGAACCTTTCTGCAGATCTTTTTTTCGTAAACAGATACAGCGCAAGTGGTTTTGCTCTTTTATTCACAAAACGTACTGCATCTTCCAGCTTGTGGTATGACAGAACCGGCAATATCGGACCGAACAGTTCTTCCTGCATAGACGCCGCATTCTGATCCTTTCCGAGATCCAGAATGGCCGGCTCGATATAACGCTGCAGTGCATCTGCCTCTCCTCCGCAGAACAAATATTTCGCATCCTGCTCCAGTATTTTCTGCAGACGTTCCATATGCCGTTCATTTACAATCCTGCCGAAATGTGGATTCTTTTTTATTTCTTTTCCATATAGATGAGAAAATGCTGTTTTCATCTCTGTTAAGAACTGCTGTTTTCTGCTCTCATCCACAAGCACATAATCCGGCGCCACACAGGTCTGTCCCGCATTCATGAGTTTTCCCCACGCAATTCTTCTTGCCGCCTCTTTTATATTTGCAGTTTTTTCGATAATAACCGGACTTTTTCCACCTAACTCCAATGTCACCGGCGTCAGATTTTCTGCTGCCGCTTTCATAACGATCCTTCCGACACGTTCACTTCCTGTAAAAAAGATATAATCAAATTTCTGAGAAAGTAATTCCTGATTGACCTCTACTCCACCTTCCACACAGGCAATATATTCTTCTTTAAAGGTAGAGTGTACGATCTGATACATTGCTTTTGAAACATGTGGGGTAAGTTCTGATGGTTTGAGTACTGCACAGTTTCCTGCCGCAATCGCTCCGATCAGAGGCTCTGCCAACAACTGTACCGGATAATTATATGGTCCCAGAATAAGCACACTTCCATAAGGTTCTTTTTGAATCTTACTTTTGCCCGGAAATAAATACAGCGGTGTTCTTACACGTTTTGGAGCCGACCATTTCTGAAGATTTTGAATCGTATATCGAATATCAGCAAGTACAAATCCAATCTCTGTGGCATAAGATTCAAATGCAGATTTTCCAAGATCTTTCTTTAATGCCTCCTCCAAAACCGTTTCATTTTTTCGCATTGCATCTGCCAGCAGTTGTAACTGGCAGATACGAAATGCAAGATCACGAGTCCGTCCGGTTTCAAAAAATTGTTTTTGTGCCTCTGTTAACTTTGAAAACATTCTATTTTTCTCCATATCTTTTACACATTAGCTCCTTTCTTCGGATGTTCATATTTCTCAATTATAACACTGCCGTATCGCCTTCTCAATTCATCTTTGATTCCTTTTCGCACGATCGGCAATTTTATTTTTGACAATTTCTTTCATTTCAGTCGGGATATGATATAATCATTTTGCGAAATGTTGTTCAAAAAAATGATACAGAAAGAAGGACCATATATTTATGAAAACAAATTCAAAAAAATGGTTGAAACGCCTGGGAATCTTCCTCGGAACTCTGATACTGATCGTAGTCGGCTATGTTGTTTATGTATTTTCCAGTTACTATCGTCTGGAAGACAAGCAAAAACTGACGATCACCGGAAAATCTACAGAAAAGGCAAAAACCAGAAAAAGTTACCGCATCACATCTGGAAATATCGGTTTCGGCGCATACAGTGACGACTATTCTTTCTTTATGGACGGTGGAAAAGAAAGCCGTGCCCGTTCCAAAGATGCCGTCATTGAAAATGTCAGCAGCTATGCAGAAGCTGTAGCTCAATTAAACCCGGATTTTATGCTGTTCCAGGAAGTGGATATTGACGGAACAAGAAGTTATCATGTGGATGAACGCAAATTATTGCTTTCACAGACACTTTCAACCGATAACACCTCACGAAATTACACATTTGCTCAGAACTATGACAGCCCTTATCTGTTCTACCCGATTCTGGAGCCACACGGAAAGAACAAATCCGGTATGCTTACAATTTCTAATATGGAGATCACGGAATCCATCAGACGCTCTTTACCGATCGAGGATGGATTTATGAAGCTGCTGGATCTGGATCGCTGCTATAACGTCAACCGGATTCCAACAGAAAACGGAAAGAAACTTGTCCTGTACAATCTGCATCTTTCCGCTTATACATCTGATCCGAGCACCGCCGACAATCAGCTGCGGATGCTGTTTGAGGATATGAAAAAAGAATATGACGCTGGAAATTATATTGTTGCGGGCGGTGATTTTAACAAAGATCTGCTTGGAAATTCTGCTGAGATTTTTGGTCACAAGGAATTAGAAGACAACTGGGCAAAACCGATATCCGAAGAACTGATTCCTGATTTCATACAGTTGATCGCACCGTTTGATGAGAAAAATCCGGTACCGTCCTGCCGAAACGCAGATCAGCCTTACAGCGAATCTGATTTTGTTGTAACAGTAGATGGTTTTCTGGTATCTGATAATGTGACTGTAGAAGATGCACTGGTTCTGGATACCGGTTTTAAATGGAGTGATCATAATCCGGTTTATATGGATTTTGTTTTAGAGTAAAAAAGTACAGGCTGATGTTTTGCAAAGAACACCAGCCTGTATTTCTATTCATAATGTGTTTTTACATATTCATCCATCGCATCTGCGATCATTTTCGAATACTTCACCGCCTCTACCACGGTCTTTGCACCGGTCACTACATCTCCGGATGCGAAAATCCCCGGCATGGTGGTCTCTCCATTTGCATCTGTCTTGAGCAATCCCCGATCATCTACCTGCAGCTCTTTATCCCGGTTCACGATCCGATCCTGCGGTCCCTGAGAAATCGAAATAATGATACTGTCAGCCGGAACAAGCCTGGCAGTCTCTTCTTTTTTCACCAGTTTTCCATCTTCGGTCCATTCCACATCACAGATAATGGCTCCTTCATCCCGGATTTCAATGGCCGTCTGCAGATATTCGAACTCTACTCCGTCCAGTTTTGCATACTCCACCTCTTTTGGGGATGCCGCCGGAATTTCTGTGATGGAATAGACGGTTACATGCCGGGAGCCTTTACGAATTGCCGTTCTTGCCACATCCATTGCCGCATTCCCCGCACCGATGACAAGTACCCGTTCTCCCAGATCATAGACATCCGGATTGTTCAGATAATTGATTCCGTAGTGCACATTTCCAAATGTTTCTCCCGGTATATGCAGCTGATACGGTCTCCAGGTTCCTGTTCCGATAAATACGGCATGATATCCGTCTCTTAAAAGATCTTCCACACCTGTGGAACCACCCAGCGCAAAATTGGGCCTAAATAAGATACCCAGCTCTTTCATTTTTACATAATAGCGGTCTAAAATGGACTTTGGCAGACGAAATTCAGGAATTCCATAACGCATGATTCCTCCGATCTTCTCTTTTACCTCAAAAATCGTCACTTTATATCCTCTGCACGCCATCAAAATAGCGATTGTGATTCCTGCCGGACCCGCGCCGACAACTGCGATCCGTTTGCCGTTTTTCGGAAGCTGCTCCAGCTTCATCCGGTCAAAGCAGGTATCTGAAATATAATTTTCAATCGAAGAAATATGCACCGGTTCTCCTTTTATGCCTTTCACACAATGCCCTTCACACTGTTTTTCGTGGTCACAGACCAGAGAACAGATGACAGACAGCGGATTGTTGGCAAACACCATTTCTGCCGCCTCCGGCATCTCTCCTTGCAGCAGCATCTGGATCATCACAGGAATCGGGGTATGGATCGGACACCCTTCCTGACATCTCGGTTTTTTACAGTTTAAACATCTTTTTGCTTCATCAATGACATGCAGTCCCATTGTTATTACAACTCCTTACTTTACGATCTGTTATCCGGATAGATGATTTGTATTTTTATGCACAATAACAATTTATCACACGAAAAAAGAAAGTCAACAATCGTTATTTTGTTGACTTTCCTGTTATTTTATTCACTTATTGAAGATCTTATAATCTGCATTTAAAATCTTCATATCCGAACGATTTCACGATCTCACATTCTCCACTTTCGCGTTCCCACACAATATCCGGAAGACGCATTCCATTGAATGTATTATTTTTTACAGTCGTATAGATCGCCATATCTCCAAATGTGAGTCTGTCTCCTACTTTCAGCGGCTGATCAAAAGAATAACTTCCGATCACATCTCCTGCCAGACAGGTCGGACCGCCAAGCAGATACGTATATTCTTTTTCCTTCGCCTCTCCAGAATCAAACAGAGGCGGGCGATACGGCATCTCGATCACATCCGGCATATGACACGCTGCAGAGACATCCAGTACCGCAATATCATTATGTACAATATCTTCCACTGTTGTGATCAAATGGCCCGCATTTAACGCCACCGCTTCTCCCGGTTCCAGATAGACCTGTACATTGTAGGTGTCCTGAATCCTGCGCACACAGGAGATCAGAAGCTCTCTGTCATAATCCGCTCTTGTAATATGATGACCGCCGCCAAAATTCACCCATTTTAACTGTTTCATCCACTTGCCGAACTTTTCTTCCACTGCTTTCAACGTGATTTCCAGAGCATCTGCATTCTGCTCACAGAGTGTGTGAAAATGCAGTCCCTCTACGTAAGATGGCAGTGTTTCCGGAAATTCGGATACCAGAATCCCAAGACGGGAGCCCGGTGCACAAGGATCATAAATCGCATGCTCTCCCTGCGTGGAACATTCCGGATTTACACGGATCCCCACACTTTTTCCGGCTTTTGCAGCACGTTCTCCGAAACACTCAAGCTGTGAAAACGAATTAAACACGAGATGTTCGCAGCTTTCCAGCACCTCTTCAAATTCATCTTCCCGATATGCCGGAGAAAAAATATGATTTTCTTTGCCCATACATTCTTTCCCGAGCTTTGCTTCATACAAGCCGCTGGCAGTCGTTCCATCCAGATACTCTCCGATGAGAGGATAACAGGAATACATAGAAAATGCTTTCTGTGCCAGCAGGATCTTACATCCGCTCTGCTGTCGGATTTCCTGTAAAATCTGCAGATTCTTTTTCATTTCTGACTCCATGATGACATAGCATGGAGTCCTTAATTCTTCTCTTTTCATTTCTGATGTCCGTTTCTTAATCTACCATCTGAGGGTTTTCTACCACTTTCCATGGAAGTCCAAACTCATTGAGGGCATCCATAAACGGATCCGGATCAAACTCTTCGATATTGTAAACACCGTCTTTGTCCCATGTCTTTGTCATGAGCATCATAGCACCGATCATTGCCGGAACGCCTGTAGTATAGGCAACGGCCTGTGATCCCACTTCTTTATAGCACTCTTCATGATCGCATACATTGTAAATATAGATCGTCTTCTCTTTTCCGTCTTTCTTTCCTGTAAAAATACATCCAATATTTGTCTTTCCTTTTGTTCTCGGTCCAAGAGATGCCGGATCCGGAAGAACAGCTTTCAAAAACTGAAGCGGTACGATTTCTTTTCCTTCGTACATAATCGGCTTAATGGATGTCATTCCTACATTTTCCAGACATTTCAGATGTGTCAGATAGCTCTGTCCAAATGTCATAAAGAAACGGATTCTTTTGATTCCCGGAATATTCAGTGCCAGAGATTCGATTTCTTCATGGTGCAGAAGATACATATCTTTCATTCCCACTTCCGGAAAATCGTATTCTCTCTTGATCTCCATCGGCTCTGTCTCTACCCAGTGTCCGTCTTCCCAGTAAGAACCTTTTGCAGAAACCTCGCGGATGTTGATCTCCGGATTGAAGTTCGTTGCAAACGGATAGCCGTGATCTCCTCCATTGCAGTCCAGAATATCGATATAATTAATCTCGTCAAAATAATGTTTCAGCGCATATGCAGAAAATACTCCTGTTACTCCGGGATCAAATCCACTTCCCAACAACGCTGTAATTCCTGCTTTTTCAAATTTCTCACGGTATGCCCACTGCCATTTATATTCGAATTTTGCAGTATCTTCCGGCTCATAATTTGCAGTGTCTACATAATCCACTCCTGTCGCAAGGCAGGCATCCATAATTGTAAGATCCTGATATGGAAGTGCCAGATTCAGTACTACGTCCGGTTTTTCCCTTTCGATCAGTGCGATCAGTTCTTCTGGATTATCTGCATCCACCTGTGCAGTTGTAATCGTTCCGTTGTAGGAAGCCTGCAGTTTTTCTTTCAATGCCTCACATTTTGAAACCGTACGGCTGGCAATACAGATCGCATCAAACACTTTACTGTTCTGACAACATTTGTGTACAGCTACACTTGCAACTCCGCCACATCCAACAATCAATACTTTTCCCATTTTTTTATCTCCTTCTTTCTTGTTTTTTCTTCTATTAAACTTGCAGTGCAAGTAAAAATTCTCTGATAATCTTTCCGGCTACTGCTGTGGAAACTCCACTTGGATCATAAACCGGGCTCAGTTCATTCACATCACATCCGACCACGTTGACTCCCTGTGCTGTCTGGATCACAGCATTCATCAGTTCCACAAATGTGACACCGCCCGCCTCCGGAGTTCCTGTTCCCGGAAATACAGACGGATCCAGCACATCCAGATCCAGTGTGATGTATACCGGTTTTCCCTGCAGTTTCTCAATTACTTCTGCCAGTCCGTCAAGATTGAACTTATGCATCTTCACATGCCCTTCTCTTGCCCAGCGAAACTCTTCTCTGTCACCGGATCGGATTCCAAACTGATAGATCCTGTCATCTCCCAAAAGCTCCCAGCATCTTCTCAGTACACAGGCATGAGAATATTGAACGCCCAGATAATCTTCTCTTAAATCTGCATGTGCATCAAAGTGGATGATATGCAGATCCGGATATTTCTCTGCTGCTGCACGGACACTTCCCAGTGTCACCAGATGCTCTCCGCCGATCATAAACGGAATTTTCCCGCTGCTTAAAATAATCTCGGTACAATCCTGAATCTCAGCCAGCACTTTTTCCGTATCTCCGATCGGCAGCTCCAGATCTCCACTGTCAAAAATCTTATAATCTGTCAGATCTTTTCCCTGATACGGACTGTAAGTTTCCAGTCCATAAGACTCATTGCGAATTGCCTGACTTCCAAATCTTGCCCCCGGACGGTAGGAAGTCGTGGAATCAAAAGGTGCACCGAACAACACGATCTCTGATTCATTATACTCCGCATCACATCCGATGAACGTCATTACATTTTTATTCAACATCTTTTACAAGCTCCTCCACATACGCCGGTAATGCAAAGACTCCGTGGTGCACTCTCGGCAGATAATATTTTGTATGAATCCCCCGCAGATTCCAGGAAACTCCATCCAGGTCATTGAGCGGATGGTATTTCTTAGACGCAAATCCGAACAGCCAGTGCCCTGACGGATAGGACGGAATATGGGCCTGATAAATCTTACTGATCGGGAAGGATTCTATAATTCTCTTGTGCATTCTCTGACACTGAAATGCCTCTTCTGTATAAAACGGACTTTCATGCTGGTTGATCATGATCCCGTCTTCATGCAGGGCATTGTAACAATTGCCGTAAAATTCCTTTGTAAACAATCCCTCCGCAGGACCAAACGGATTTGGAGAATCAATCAGGATCAGATCATACACATTGGATCTGGAACGCACAAACCGCAGTCCATCTTCATTATAGATTGTCACGCGATCGTCATCCAGGCTGCTTGCAATCTGCGGAAAATATTTCCGACAGACTTCAACCAGAAGAGGATCTACTTCTACGACGTCTATCTTCTGAATGGTATTATATTTTGCAAGCTCCCGCACACATCCGCCGTCACCTCCGCCGATGACCAGCACATTCTCTACCTTCGGATGTACTGCCATAGGAACATGCGCCATCATCTCATGGTAGATAAATTCATCTTTTTCTGTCAGCATCAGATCTCCGTCCGCTACGAGAATCTTACCAAATTCTTTTGATTCGAGAACATCGATTCGCTGAAACTCGCTCTGCGCACTGAACAGCTGCTTGTCCACACGGATGGACAGTTTCACATTGTCCGTGTGTTCATCTGAAAACCACATTTCCATCACTTTTATCCCCCTTATATCAGAACATTTAAATATTCGATTGCCGCATCTTCAGGTCCCGTCATGGAACACCCCTTTTCTTTGGCATAGAGAATATACTCGATTACATCTTTTGTGATCTTCTCTCCCGGTGCCAGAATCGGAATTCCAGGCGGATAACACATCACGAACTCACTGCAGATTCTGCCTTCTGACTCCCGGATCGGCACTGCCTCTTTTTCCGCATAGAAAGAATCCTGCGGACTCATGATGACCTCTGGTTCAATATATTCCTGGCTGAGCATACCCGTCTTGTCTTTCTGATATCTGCGCTTTACTTCTGCCAGTGCACTTACCAGACGCTCAATCTCCTGGATCCGGTCTCCGATAGACAGATATGCCAGAATATTCCCGATATCTCCAAATTCGATCTGAATATCATACTCATCCCGCAGAATATCATAGACCTCGATTCCCGCAAGACCAATTTCCAGCGTATGGATGGACAGCTTCGTTGTATCAAAATCATAAATACTGTCTCCATTGATCAGCTCTTTTGAAAATGCATAATATCCTCCGATCCGATTGATCTCTTCTCTTGCATAATCCGCCAGCGCCGCCACTCTTGCAAAAGATTCCTTGCCGCGCAACACCAGATTTCTTCTGGAAATATCCAGACTGGACAGTAAAAGATAGGAACCGCTGGTGGTCTGCGTCAGGTTGATGATCTGTCTCACATAACCCGCATGCATAGACGGACCTACAAGCAAAAAGGAACTCTGTGTGAGACTTCCGCCTGATTTGTGCATACTCACAGATGCCATATCTGCCCCTGCCTCCATTGCTGAAACCGGCAGATTCTCTCCAAAATAAAAATGTGTTCCATGGGCTTCATCTACCAGAACCTTCATGCCGTGAGCGTGTGCTTTTTTTACGATAGAACGTAAATCAGAACAAATTCCGTAATACGTCGGATTGTTCACAAATACAGCTACCGCATCCGGATGCTTCTGAATCGCCAGTTCTACCTGAGACACTTTCATACCAAGTGAAATTCCCAGACTGTGCTCCACATCCGGATTGACATAGATCGGAATCGCTCCGCATAACACCAATGCGTTGATCACACTGCGGTGTACATTTCTCGGTAATATGATCTTATCCCCCTTCTTACAGCAGGAAAGTACCATCGCCTGCACCGAGGATGTCGTTCCCCCTACCATCAGAAATGCATGACTTGCATGAAATGCCTCTGCTGCCAGCTGTTCTGCATCTTTGATAACAGAAACCGGATGACACAGATTGTCCAGCGGTTTCATGGAATTGACATCAATACTGACACAGCGTTCTCCCAGTAATTCCACCAGTTCTTTATTTCCTCTTCCGTGCTTATGTCCCGGAACATCAAACGGTACGATCCGCATCCGCCGGAACCGCTCTAATGCTTCATAGATCGGAGCATTCTCCTGTGATAAATTCTTCATCTTTCTTTCACCTCGCCCTTTTTTGTCAATTCCCCTTTACTTCTGAATGTTTGTGATATAAAAAAAGCGCAGAAAAACGTACGTTACATCTACATTCTTTCTTGCGCTTGCTATGCTTCTTTATATAATGCCAATCTCCTGCTTAAGTACAGGAGCTTTGTCTTTTCTTCTAAGTATAAGCACTACAGATATAAAGGTTTTCGAGTCTATATAGCAAATATTTTACTTTTAATACTCTTATTGACCGTTTCACAAGTTGATGTGCTGTTTACGCACCGGTTATAAAGTAACCAACTTATAAAATTTAAGCTTTTAACTTAATCAATAATGCAGCTTCTGCTGCGTTAAATATTTGCATGGAACTCTCAATATCCGTTCGTTCTCCATACGAATCTATTATACGTGCATAGGTTTCGAATTGCAAGAACTTTTTCCTGAGATTTCTTTCAATCAGATGAGCGCCTGTTACTGTTCACACCAATCCCCGCCTATCCATGCGCAATCGTCGTGCTTGCGCACAAACTAAATGAAGGAGATGCATTTAACATCTCCTCTTCTCTGTGATAAAACAATCTCTCTTTTATAAGTTTCCCCGCATACGATAGGTTCTTTGACTCTGTATCGTATGATGTTCTCCGCGCTTCCCGCTTCGAATCTCGTGTTTTTCATGATGCTTTCCAAGCCCATTTTGAAGCAGTGTCTTATTCTCTGACTTCAGCACTTCCTGCGGATATTCTCTTGCATCATCAACTGCAAACCAAAAGCGCATCCTCTGTGCTGCAAACCAGCTCGACAACCGCGGGGTATTTAATTTTTCCTCTGCTGAATGTTCATTGTTATAAATCTGATACTCTGAACATACCCAGACAAATATCACTGTCGTAATTGCCAAAATACATGTTCCAATCAATGCTTCCGTCATAACCGTACACTCCTTCCTCTTACTTTATAGTATAATTGTAGCTCTTTTTAATTCAAAATTCAATGTTTTCAGATATATTTATCTTTTAAATTTTATTTTTCTCGCTTTATAAATAAACCTAAATTATTCACGGAACAGTATCTGAAGCGATAACTGTGCCATGAATCTAAAAATTGATCCATGCAGCCATAACATCACTCAATTAACCCGTCAAAAGGGTATAAAATCCCTGTGGCAGAGTTCAGAGTGCAATTGTTAAGCTATCAAGGTTCGTTAATAGTTGCTATTCCAGCTGTACATTCAGCTTACCGATATTTGAAAGTGTCTCATAGAATTCATTCTTATAAGGGCAGCTACTGCACAGCTTGAATGTGATATATCTTGCTGAACGAATTATTTTTGCAGCAATCTTCAGCAGTTTTAAACGGACGGTATCTATGCGTTGTTTTCGCATGTTTGCTGATAACGCCAATCGTCTAAACCAATTAAATATGTTATACGCAAGAGCGTGTACCTGAAGTCTGTTGGCATTTACGATTCTAGCATGGCTACTTACAGAAGCGAAATCAAAACCAGATTTGCTTTCTTTGATGAAGTTTTCCATCCGTCCTCTTTTGCAGTAAAATTTTATGAGATACTCTGGTGAGGAATCCATGTTTGTGACAACAAATGTGTACATGTAAACCATCTGGTTTTCCGGCTTTTCAACCTTGCAAACCACACGCCTTTCATAAGGCCATGGACCTGCTTTGTACATGAATTCACCATAAACTACCGCATAATCAACTTTGTTATTCCTGGTGATTTCATCAAGCTCATCCACAAGATGGGATGCTTTTTCACGGAGAATACCATTCTCCTTCAGCCGGATGACATAGCTTGTGCCATTTTCCTCGCACTGCTTGTAAAGGTCAGGCGTAGCAAAACCGCTGTCACCCCGAAGCAGAATTTGGATTGTTGGATAATCATTCAGATATTCATCAAGTATCAGTTGCAGGAAGTCAACCACTCCAGTGCAGGAATACTGTGTTCCATCACGAAGTTGGATTTTTATCAGATCCCCAGTCATTCCATCATAACAGATAAGTGGATGGTATCCATTGCTCCGATAATGAAAGTTAAAGGCTCTGCCTTCCTGTTTACCGTATGCATCAAGAAGAGTGGAATCCAGATCCAGAATAACAGCCTGTGGCATCTGAATACTGTAAACTCTTTTTCGAAGTATTCTGCCAATCGTAAGGAATTGGTTTAAAGTATCTTCATCCATACGGTTAAAGAATCTTGATACCGTAGGTTGTGATGCTAAAGCATCTTTATTTAGTACTGCTTTAAATACTGGGTCATTTGTAAGTTCATCTGAAGCATCATCTTCAAAATAACCTGCAATAATCATATAGATTATCTGAAGGAGATTCTCCTTGTCAGTGTGATATCTAAATGATGCAGAATCATTAGTCTTAAATGAGCGACTGAAAAGTTTATCAATGTCAAGTTTACTTACGAATTCTTTGATAAGAAGCAGGCCTGCATCGGAGGATAAATCTCCTCCATCAAAATTTATTTTAATCTGTCTATTGCTTTCTAGTGATAAGGTGTTTACAATACTCATGAAGGGCTCCTTTGTTTGTATTATTAATGGCTTTGAACACCTTAATTTTACCACAAACGGATGCTCTTTTTTTATTCACTTGATAAGTGAAAAGCAATATTCAATTAAAATATAGTAACTATGTGGCTTTCAGCCACTTTCACGGCTACGCCGTGAATAATCCAGGATAAAATAACTAATTGTAATTATAACCATCATTACTGTTATTACAATCAAAATATCGGGACGTACCCAAAATGTAATCTTTCCCGCAAGAAATACACTTGTCGGACCGTCCGATCCTCCTGTAATACTGACCGTCTCATTGGCGATCTCTGTATGGATTTCGGCAAATTCCGACTTTATACGATATTCCTGATACATCAGATATCCGGACAGAGTTCCCGATAAAAGGGTCAAAATAATTAAAAGAGAACCTATCCAGCCAATTTTGAACTCTCGTTTAACTGCATTTTCCCGCAAAATTTCTTCTGCGACTTCTTTTGTCCCTCCCTGATGCGCAACCGCCTCTTCTTCCGAAACTCCATTTTCGATCATATCCGAAATTATTTCTTCATAATATGCAATATACTTCTCCCGTTCATCCTTTTTTAATTTTCTCAGACTGTATCGAAGATTCTTGATAAACTGTTCCTTCTTCATTTCTCATCCTCCTCTGCAATATAATCCAATATTTTTAACAACTGTGCTCTGTCTTTGTCAAAATTTTTCAGATACTGTCTTCCCTCTTCTGTTAGATGAAAATATTTTCGCAATCGATTATTGTACTGTGTGGTATAGGATTCTACTTTTCCACCCATCTCCAATCTTCGCAAAATAGGATACAAAGTGGATTCTGAAATTTCAATCAGATCAGAAACATCTCTTATAATCTGGTATCCGTAGGAATCTTCCTTTCTCAATACTGCTAAAACACATAATTCCAACATTCTTTTTGATGCAAATCACCTTGACTTCATCGAAGCATTTGCTATAATTTGCTTATAGAATTCCTCTGCTGATGGAGGAAATAACTATGGCGAAACGAACATTACAGGAACTTACTAAGGAAAGCCGTGAAATGGAGGAACGTTTCATGATTTTAGAAGAGATGTTGAGAGATGAGCGTGCGGCCGGACGCAGAGAGGGTTTACAAGAAGGTGAACTTAACGGTCAAAGAGCTATGCTACGCAGTTTTTTAGAAGATCTTGGATCTATACCACCAGAACTTGAAAAGAAACTCTTTGAGGAATCAGATGCAACTGTTCTGAAAAACTGGTTAAAAATTGCAGCTACATCAAAAAGTATCGAAGAATTTATACAAAAAATCCAGTAATTCTTTACTGGACTGTCAAGTTATCTTATGCTTTTGGGTATTATAGCGGGACATCCCCCATATTCAAAAGCATGTCACAACGCAATCTATGCCTGATCAGGCAGTACTTATCAAAAAAGATGCAGAGGAATTCTATTGTTTTTTAACAACAAAGTGTACAAGCACTCTTTTTGGAATGCCCGTACACTTTTCTTTTTACAACCCTTTTGTAATCTCTCTCGCTACATACACACCACTCGCTGATGCATGGGACAGAGAATGTGTCACTCCACTTCCGTCACCGATCACGTACAGACCTTTGTACATGGTCTCCAGATGTTCATCCAGTTCTACTTCCATATTATAGAACTTGACTTCCACACCGTAAAGCAAAGTATCATCATTGGCTGTACCCGGAGCGATCTTATCCAGTGCGTAGATCATCTCGATAATTCCATCCAGGATTCGTTTCGGAAGCACAAGGCTTAAGTCTCCCGGCTCTGCCGCAAGTGTCGGTCTGACAAATCCATCCTCAATTCTGTCATGGGTGCTTCGTCTTCCACGGATCAGGTCACCGAATCTCTGCACGATCACACCGCCGCCCAGCATATTGGACAGTCTGGCAATACTCTCTCCGTATCCGTTGCTGTCTTTAAACGGCTCTGAGAAATGCTTTGCCACAAGCAGTGCAAAGTTTGTATTTTCTGTCTGCTTTTCTGTATCTTCGTAGCTGTGTCCGTTTACAGTTACGATTCCGTTTGTATTTTCATTTACTACGATTCCGTATGGATTCATGCAGAATGTACGGACTTTATCCTCAAATTTTTCTGTACGGTATACAATCTTGCTTTCATACAGTTCATCTGTCAAATGGGAGAACACTGCTGCCGGCAGTTCTACGCGGACACCAAGATCTACACGGTTGGATTTTGTCGGGATCTTCATGTCGCGACAGACTTCTTCCATCCATTTACTTCCGCTTCTTCCTACTGAAACAATACACTTCTCGCATTCATCACGGTCTTCTCCATGTGTCACGATATAGCCGTTTTCTGTCTTCTCCAGCTTGTCCACATAGTAATTGAAACGGAATTCTACTTTATCTTTTAATTCTGCGTACAGATTTTCCAGGACTACATAGTTGATATCTGTTCCCAGATGACGGACAGATGCTTCCAACAACTTTAATTTATTCTGCAGACACAGCTTTTTGAACTTGCTTCCTGCAGTGGAATACATCTTGGTTCCTTTTCCACCGTATTCCACATTGATCTCATCCACATAGCGCATCAGATCAATGGCAGTGTCTTTTCCGATATACTCGTACAATGTTCCGCCAAAATCGTTTGTAATATTATATTTTCCATCCGAAAAAGCTCCGGCGCCTCCAAATCCATTCATGATGGCACAGGTCTTGCAGTTGATACAGCTTTTTACCTTCACTCCGTCAATCGGACATTTTCTTTTCTCCAGAGGATTTCCCGCTTCCAGAACCGCAATTTTCAGCTGCGGTGCATCTTTCACCAGCTCATATGCCGCAAAGATTCCTCCCGGACCTGCTCCAATAATGATCACGTCATACTGACTCATATGTTTCTCCTTTCGTTACGGTCATTTTACTCTCACTGTTTCTATTATAGCCAACCATCACGAAAAAAGAAACTGTTTTCCGGATTCTTATGAAATCCTTCCGTTTTCCATCTGATATACCTTTTCCGCCACAGCCATGGTCGATTCTCTGTGGGATACTAAAATAACAGTCTTGTCTTTCCCCATTTTTTTCAGAGATCTTAAGATAATACTTTCATTCAGAGAATCCAGATTGCTGGTCGGCTCATCCAGAAGCAAAAGCGGTGCATCGTGCAGAAATGCTCTTGCCACGCCGATCCTCTGTTTTTCTCCTCCGGAAAGGGTATCTCCCAACTCTCCGACCAGCGTATCGTATCCATTTGGAAGGCTTTCTATAAATTCATGCAGAGATGCTTTTTTTGCTGCCTCTACGATTTCTTCTCTGGAAGCCCCCGGCTTTGCGATCGCAATGTTGTTGGCGATTGAATCGTGGAACAGACACGTCTCCTGTGTCACATAGCTTTCCATATCACGCAGCTCGTTTGTATTGATACCGGACAGTTTTCTGTCTCCCATTCGGATCACTCCGCTGTCTACATCATAAAAACGCATCAGCAGCTTTAACAGCGTTGATTTTCCGGAACCGCTTTTTCCATGGATTCCAATCCGACTGCCTTTCGGAATCGAGATCGAATAGTCTTTTAAAATCTGTTCTTCTTCATAAGCAAAATCAATGTTTTCACAATTGATATCTGCAAATTCTGCGGTTGCCTGACCAGATACTTCTTCAATCTGCGGTTCTTCTTCCAGAAGGGATAACACACGTTCTCCGCTTGCCAGTGTCTGCATCAGATTGTTCGACAGACTGGACAGAGCAACAACCGGTCCGAAAGAACTCATCATCAGGATCGTACAGAGCAGTACTGCGTCAAATCCGATTTCACCCTGCTGATGTAGCCACGTTGTAAGGAACAGCATTCCAAAAGAGAAAATCAGGATCAGGACATTTGTTCCTCCTCTTTGTGTTCCTTCCAGTTTCTTCATTTCTTTCTGTTTCGCATCCAGTTCCACACTTTTGCGTTCCATCTGCTCTTCCCGTTTTTCTCCGCATCCATACTGGATCGTCTCATCCAGTCCACGAAGACTATCCAGAACGAAGCTGTTCAGATCCCCGAAACGGGTACGAAATTCCATTCCTTTTTCTGAACCTCGTCTGGAATTCCACATGGGCATCAGAACTCCGATCGCAAGATATCCCCCAAGGGCGAACAGACCGATCCGCACATGATATCGGAAAAAGAAAATTTCCATGATCAGGGATGTCAGAAATGCGATTGCGATCGGCGAAATCGTGTGTGCATAAAACACTTCCAGAAGCTCAATATCTGTTGTAATGATTGAGATCAGATTTCCTTTGTCTCTTCCGTCCAGTTTTGCAGGACAGAGCTTTCTCAAAACCGCAAATACTTTGTGACGGATCAGTGCCAGCAGCTTAAACGCAATATAATGATTGCATGCCTGCTCTCCATAGTGCAGAATTCCACGCAGTACTGCGATCACTGCAAGGCAGACAAACAATGTCGTCAGAGAAGCTCCCTGCCATATTCCCATAATCTGCAGGATTCCAACTCCTGCCAGTACGGTGAGAAAGATCGCACAAAGATATCCTGTGACACCTAGCAGAATCGCCGCTGCCATAACGTGCATCAGGGGACGGATCAGTCCGATCAGTTTTCCCATAATCTGTATTCCACTTCTTCGCTTCATGCTCTTCCCTCCCTTACCTGACACAATTCCTGCTGTTTCTGATACATATTTGCATAGCTTCCTGCTTTTTTCATAAGTTCTCCATGTGTGCCGCTCTCTGTAATCTGACCGTTTTCCAACATATAAATCTGATCAGATGCCACCACATTTGCAAGCCGGTGAGAGATGAACAGAATCGTTTTCGTCTTTGCCAGCTCCCGGATCACTTCCATGATCTGATCCTCACTTTCCACATCAATATTGGATGCCGCCTCATCAAAAATATACATCGGCGTATCATGAAGAAGTGCTCTGGCGATGGCAAGACGCTGTCTTTGTCCGCCGGAAAAATTACTTCCCTGTTCTTCCAGCATCGTATTCAATCCATTTTGTGCCTGCAAAAACTCATACAGATTTACCTGCCTGAGCGCTGCTTCCATCTGTTCTCTCGACACAGATGGATCCGCCATTTTCAGGTTTTCTTCTACCGTTCCCTTGAACAGATAACTGTTATGTCTCACCAAGGTGATCTTATCCATCAGACTGGACTCTTTAATCTCCTGAATCGGTACATTATTGATCTGGATCTGTCCCGAAAATGTACGATTCTTCCCTGTCAAAAGTGCCGCAATGGTACTTTTTCCACAACCGGACAGACCCACCAGAGAGACAAATTTTCCGGATGGTATGGTCAGCGAAATATCCCGTAATACCTTTCGCTCCGGCTCATAGGAAAATTCCACATGCTGCAGTGTGACGTCCATTTGTTCGCCCTCAATCTCGTGCTCTCCCCGTTTTGGCTCTTCCATATCCAGAATCTTAAAAATCTTGTCACTTGCCGACATTCCGTTCATGGCAATGTGGAAGAAAGAACCCAGCAAACGCAGTGGAATGAAAAATTCAGATGCAAGCAGAATAATCGTAAACGCCCCTGCGAGTGATACATTTCCTGCCAGATACTCTTTGACAGTCACAATCATTCCAATTGCTGCTCCGCCATATGCTACAATATCCATCACACTGACAGAATTAAGCTGCATAGTGAGCACTTTCATCGTGATCTTACGAAACCGCTCTGATTCGTCGTCCATTTCTTTGGCTTTTTGCTCATCTGCCTGATAAATCTTTAAGGTTGTGAGTCCTTGCAGGTTCTCTAAGAAACTGTCACCAAGTTCTGTATAGATTCCCCAGTATTTGCTCAGCAGTTTCTTTGCGAATTTCTGTACTGCCACGATCGACATCGGAATCAGCGGTACACATACAAGAAGCACAATACATGCCTTGATGCTGATCGGTGACAATACCGCAAACAATGTGATCGGTGCAAGCAGACTGTAGAACAGCTGCGGAAGATATCTCCCATAATAAATCTCCAGCTGCTCGACTCCTTCCGCAGACACCTGAACCACCTCGGAAGTAGATACCTTTTCTTTATAGGCCGCTCCCAAACGCAGCAGCTTCTCATAAATCTGCTTTCTTAAAACCGTCTTTACATCCGCACTTGCCCGATAAGAGGCATATGCAGCTCCTTTTTCGCACAGAAAACGCGCACAGATTGCCAGGATCACAATTCCTGCCGTTTGCAGCATCACCTGCTGATCCAATGTTTTTTCAAACAGCTGCTGGATCATATTTCCTGCCGCAAACACTGCTGCGATCTGAAACAGCAGTGCGATCCACTGCCAGAAAATATTAGCTCCGATATATTTTCCCGAGCCCTTCAACAGCTTGAGTAGTCTCGTCTTAATCATATGTTTCTTTCCTTCCCATTCTCTTTTTTTCTTTTGCAGAAGTGATCACGTGCCGGATTGCCATGATTGGATGATAAAATAACATTCTCGGTCCGGCAAACCGCATCACATTTCGAATTTCTTCTCTCATCTGCGGCTTGTAACAATGTACCCTGCAGTTACTGCAGAATGTCTTTGTCTCCATAAACGGACATTTATCCACACGCATTGCGGCATAGTCTCTGAGTTTTTCACACTCCTCGCACAGTCCATGATGTTTTTCCACAGTTTTATGTTTTTTCCGGCAATAAAGGTGGATCATCAGATCCACGATCTGCTTTTCTTTTTCCCGTTTGTTCTGCACTTGCTGACTCTTTTTTATATCTTTCATTTAAGCCGCCTCAATTCTGATCGTCTTGATTTTTGTAAAGAAATATACATATTTAAAAAGGATCAGCAGAAGAATAAAAATACGCCCCGGCAGATTGCTCATCATAAAAAATGCACACATCAGCATTGCGGATGCCGGAAGCAGAATACACAGCTTTGTCTTTAATGTCATGGCACGCTCCTTTACAAAGCTGTCCAGATGATTTTTGTAAAGCTTCGTCCCCATAAACCACTTGTGAAATCTTTCCGATCCTCTTGCAAAACAAAAAGATGCCACCAGCAAGAATGGAGTTGTCGGCAAAATCGGCAGGATCACTCCCACTGCTCCGATTCCAAGACATAAAAACGCTGCTGCCAGCCATAACATTTTCAATGGGTTTTTTCTCATACGCTCTCCTTTTTTCACTTCTACCAAAAGTTTTTATCATCTATTTTTCAATAGTCTCAACTAACAAAGTGATGCTACCATAATTGATAATTATTTTCAAGTAAATTTTTACAGGAAATCAGAAGAACTTTCTGTGAATTTGCTGTTCAAAAGAAAAATCCATGATATGATAAGGAACAAATGTAGAAAATAATTTGATTTGACAAGGTGATTTTATGGATAAATTTGAAAAACGATGGATTCGACGTGAATTTAATAAAACAAACGGTATGATTTTTCTTTACAAGATCTTATTTGGCCAACTCACTTTTTTGATCATGATGGCGATGTACCGGCTGTTTCCGGTTGACGAACATTTTAATGACGGAGCTGTCTGGTATCTGATCTCCGGCTTTCTCTGTCTCGGGATCTTTGTCATATGGCGCAGACCTTCCTTTTTCCGTACGCAGATTTTTCCGGTACATTCTCATATGAGCCCGGGAAAATTTCTCAGCTTTTTCGGGATTTTTATGATCGCACAGAACGCTTCTTCCGTTCTTTATGTACTTATGGAAATGGGAGCACAGCACTTCGGTTTTACATTTGCGCGTTCTCTGGAAGCTGCTACGGGAGGCTCTGTTACGATCTCTATGCTTCTCTACTCCGGATTTGCTGCTCCGCTGATCGAGGAATTCATTTTCCGCGGTGCTGTTTTAAAGACATTGGAGCCTTTCGGCAAGTGGTTCGCACTTTTGGCCTCCTCACTTGCCTTTGCTCTCATGCACGGAAATTTTGCACAGATTCCTTTTGCAATGGCTGCCGGACTGATCCTTGGATATATCGCTATGGAATACTCGATCTGGTACAGTCTCCTTTTGCATATTTCCAACAATCTGATCCTGGGAGATGTTCTGCCCCGTATTGCAGGCATAATGCCTGGCAACAGCGGAAATATCCTGTACAATGTGATCACCAATCTGCTCGTCATCCTTGGAATTGTGCTCCTGCTTCGAAAATACCGCTCCATTCCCCGCATCTGCAGCAGCGAGTCTCACAATACGGGGAAACTGTTATTTTTATATTTTACTTCCGTTTTTGGAATTTTATTTACACTGTCCTGTATCTGGAGCGGATTTGCCGGAATCAGTCCGCTGTAGTGTTTCTTTTTAATAACTCTACCACATACTGCTGAGCTTTTTCCCCGTATAAAAAGACATCGTACAGATTTCCGTTCTGACTTTCCCTCTCTTCTGCCCGGATGCCCAGCGCTTCTCCTTTTTCTGTCAGAAAGGTTCTGCTGTATCCGTTCCAGAACTTCTGCTCCAGATACCCTTCTGCCAGAAGTTCCTCAGTAATGGATTTGATCGTCAGACGCTTCATCGTCTTTTCATCCCGCAGTGCATTGATAGATGCCACGAATTCGCTGATTGTCGTCTCCGTGACAAAAGCGATCTGCTGTTCCATTTCCTCTGTCAGATGAAATTCCTCTTTTCTTCCCTTTTTTGCCCTCTCTGTCAGCGGAATCTCTGAAGCATCATAGTTCGTCTCCTCTGCTTTGTATGCCGCCTTATCTCCATTCGTAATATCACGAATGCAGTATAAAAATGCCTCCCCATACTGTTCCAGTTTTCTGGCGCCCATGCCGTTGACCGTCAGCATTTCTTCTTTTGTGAGAGGGATTTTCACGCACATATCATGAAGCGTCTTATCAGATGCCACCATATACGGCGGAATGGATTTTTCTTTTGCCAGTTCGCTGCGCAGCTTTCGGAGTTCTTCAAACAGATGCTGCGCTTTTTCACTCAGGTCTCCCAGTCCTTTCACACCTCGCCTTGCAGATGTTTTCTGTACTTCCGCTTTTCTGTATGCGATCACAAACGGATCCGTCCCTTGAAGCAATTGTTCTGATGTATCTGTGAGCTTCAGTAATGCGTATTTATCTTTTGTCTGGCACAAATAGCCTCGCTCCAGCATCGCCTGAATGATCTCTTTGATGCGTTCCTGTCCGATTTTGCTTTGTTTTCCATAACAAAGATTGTCGTTCATCCGGTAATTCCGGATTTTTGCAGTATTTTCGCCAAGCAGCGTGCCTGCGATCATGTTCACCCCGAATCTCTGCCCGGACTCACGGACGCATTCAATCACATCTGCTGCCGCTTCTGTTGCGTCCATCTCTTCCAGTTCCTCCAGACAGTTGGAGCAGTTTCCACAGGGCTCTTTTGCCTGTTCCCCAAAATAGCCGAGAATATAATTGCGCAGGCATCCCGTGGTCGTACAGTAGGTTGTCATCTTCTGAAGCCGCTCCCGATCCTGCACCTGGATATTCTGCATCTCTTCCGGTGTGTATTCTCCATAGTTTTCCTTGCTTTCCAGCAGAAACTGATTGATAACGACGTCCTGAGGCGAATAGTAAATAATGCATTCTGCCGGCTCCGAATCCCGTCCGGCTCTTCCCGCTTCCTGATAATAATTTTCCAGACTTTGGGGCATATTGTAATGCAGGACATACCGGACATTGGACTTATCAATCCCCATTCCAAACGCATTGGTTGCGATCATCACCTGGATCCGATCGTAAATAAAATCCTCCTGACTGCTCTTTCTTGCCTCATTGCCCATTCCCGCGTGATATCTGCCCACTGAAAATCCCGCACTTTCCAGAAACAGGTAAAGTTCATCCACATTCTTTCTTGTGGCACAGTAAATAATTCCGCTTTCATCCGAATGTTTTTCCAGATACTCCCGGATTCTTTCTTTTTTCTCTTTTGTTCTCTGCACCTCAAAATACAGATTTTCCCGGTCAAATCCTGTCACTGCCACATAAGGATTCTGCAGCTTCAGTACTTCCCGGATGTCTGTCTGTACACGCTTTGTTGCCGTGGCAGTAAAGGCTGTCACGATCGGACGGACAGGAAGCTGGCGGATAAATGAAACAATCCGCACATAACTCGGTCTGAAATCCTGTCCCCACTGAGAAATACAGTGTGCCTCGTCAATCGTCACCATAGAGATTTCGGCATGACAGGCAAAGTCGAGAAACCTTGGAGTCTCCAGACGCTCCGGCGCCACATAGACGATTTTGTATCGTCCCGCTTTTGCAAATTCCAAAGCCTTTGCAACCTGGTTTTCTGTCAGCGAACTGTTGATATACGCCGCATGGATCCCTGCTTCGTTCAATGCTTTTACCTGATCCATCATCAGAGAAATTAACGGTGAGATTACAATGGTGATCCCCGAAAGCATCAGCGCCGGAACTTGATAGCAAAGAGATTTTCCTGCCCCGGTCGGCATGATGGCAAGCGCATCTCTTCCGCCTAAAATCTGATCGATGATCTCCTCCTGTCCCGGACGAAATGAATCGTATCCAAAATATGTTTTTAAAATCTGTAGTTTTTCCCCTTCCACTGCCAGACCTCCTCTCTTTCTAAATTCCAAGCGTCTTTCGCACTTGTTCTCTTCTCTGATAAAACTCCTGATAAAATGACCCGTCATCCTCTGCTTCGTATGGAGTCTGATAAAACAATCGCAGAATATACGTCGTAAGGATCTGGATATTCTCTTTTTCCAGCTCTCCTATTGACTCTTCGCAAGTCAGAAGAAATTGGTGCCAGTCTGAAATGTACTGCTCATAAGCTTTCAGGTTGGTAATTCCGAGCCATTTTTTCACTTTCACCTTTCCGCGGTTCTCTTTTTTGCATTCTTTTGTCAGAAGAAAATATCGAAATCCCTCTTCTTCATACAGCCTTCCCAGCGGAAACAGTCGGCAGATTCCCGACCGAAACGCATGAATCCCACATCTTTCGTTCTCATCCAGAAACGGACAGGCATCCGTCTTAGGATCCATTTTTAAATTTGGAAGGATCATACCATCTACTACATTTAACTCGATCTCCTGATTCAGAAGCCCGGCAAAATCCTTTCCGGTTGCCTGTTTCAAATGAAACAGATCGATGGGATCCAGAATAATAGATTTCCCCATTCCGCGACAGCATGCCGAACACCCCTGACACTCATAACAATCTGCCTTTACCATATCATTTGAAGTATATAATTTTCCATCTGAAATCTCATTTAAATCTACATTACGCCTCATACAAGCTCCTTTATCATCTAAAATATTTCTAACCAGTTTATTTTAACACGCTTTTTATGGACTGGACAACAGCAACTATTTCTCCGTCATTTTTGCCAATTTTATATCCATTTCTCCACTTTTTTATTGCAATATGATACAATACAAAAACAAACAACCTAACAAAGGAGGGCACACTATATGAATCACCTGAATTCTATTTATCAGCGTCTGCAGTCTAATTATAGCGATTGTGATATCACATACGCTCCCGGGCTTTTGACTGTAAAGTGCAAAAACGGTGAAATCCGGGCAGACGGTTTTCGTACCTGCTTTCTCGAAGATGGAAAGACCGTACAGGAGCTTTTGGAAAAAAACGATGACAATCTCTATGAAGAAATGGAACGATTTATCCTTTATCTGCAGGAAGGCGGAGCAGATGCCGCACAATCGGATGAATTAAAAATGCTGAAAAACCCTGCTTATCACAATGCATTTACACGTTCCGGCAAAATTGCCGGTCGTATTTTATTGATCGCAGGCGGTGCAGAACTTCTGCTTTTGGCGTTTTGTTTCCGTCAGGATCAACTGCTTTTCTTTTTACTGCCATTGCTGATCTGGCCGATTTTTTCACTGGCTCTGATTGCCTTTGTGCGCAAAAAGATCCTCGCCCGGATCTGGATCTGTCCGAATTGTGGCTCCCGGCTTCCTTTGACCTGTTCTCCTTTTTCAGTTATCATTGAATACGTAGCTTCCTGCCCTGCTTGCGGAGCAAATCTGGAGACAGAGTCACTTCCATCGGAAATTCCGGAGACAGACGATGAGGATGGAAAAATATCCGATACAGCAGATCAGTCCATGACGTTCTCCCCGAATCCAGAAGGAGTGGTCAAACCACCTCGTAAATGGCCGGCACTCCTTTCCGGTATTGTGATCATTTTGTACAGTCTCCTGGGACTGTTTATGACACTGTTTTATATGGGGGATGCCCCTTCTGTCGGGATTGCACTGGGAATTGTGATGCATGTGAGCATTCTTCTGTCCGGTATCGCCTTGCTGGTTTGTCGTGCTCCAAAACTGCCGGAACATTCCCGTCCTGTCATTTGTATCCAGGAGCGGCTTTTCGTTTCTGTTTTAGCGTTTATTGTCTGGCCACTGGCACTTTTTCTTTTGTTGATTGCTTTCGGATACTGCGTCCAGCCTCCTCTGGATGTTCCATTTGGTCTGATTATGTTTCTGATTGGACTGGGACTTCTCATCTGCGGGATCTGGATGCTGCTGGCCGGAAAAAACCGCAGATTGTACGTTTTTGAAAACGGAAGTCTGACTTATATGACAAGCTGGGGACGCAAACGTGAACTTCTTCCCGGACAGCGATTTTCCATCCGCTTCGGAGCCAATGACTCCATTCAGTTTTTAAATGCGGACAAAAAGAAAATTTTCGCGATCGAACGTAATATGCGCGGCGTAGACAAACTGGCGGACTGGGTCGAATCCAGAGAGATTCCGCTTGAGATAACAAAGTTAAAAGAACAACAGATTCAGCAGGAAGAAGGAATCGAACCTGTCATTCAATGGCGGGAAGAATATACAACCAGACTTCACAGCCACCTAAAAGAAATCCGACTTGGGAAATGGCTGGTACTGGCACTCTTCTGGGCCGGCAGTATCATTCCGCTTTTCTTTTTCATCGCAGGAGCCTTGAAGTTCAGCCAGACCATCTACCTGATGGCAGCTTCTCCCCTTCCATTGATTGTATATTATCTGGCGTTTGCGCCTGTCCTGACACTAAACGGAAAGCAAAAAGGCGCCACTGCAGAATGGCAGTCTCACCATATCCGCATTTCTCTCCCTCTGGTTTTGCTTCCTGCATTGTGGCTGATGTCAGTATTTCACTACGGTCTGGAGCAAGTACTGATTATGGAAGAAAAATGGTACACACTGGCATTCTGGTTTGGACTTGGCGCAATCTTTATCATCGCCTTTGTTCTTCGCACTCCAAAACGTCTGCGTGGAGAAGGGCTTTTCATGATCGGTCTGTCACTCCTGTTGGTGGCAGAACCGATGATGTATGCCGGTAATTTTGCCCTGTGTGGAGAGGAAACCCACTATCCGGCAAAAGTACTGGAACGAAATATAGAACAAGACGATGACGATGATTCTCTGGAATATTCTTTGACTGTGCAGTTGGATGACGGAACAGCTTTTGAATTTCCTGTTACCGAAGAATTGTATGAAATGGAAGAGTCCGGAACAGAATTTGTTGTATGTCAGAGAGAAAATCCATTGGGTGTGCGGATGCTGGATCTGCACTTGCCGCCTGAAAAATAGTCACAGATATTTTTATAAATGAACTGAGAAATCAAAATTACAATAAGTGAGGAGAAAAAATATGTTCAATATAATAGAATTGTTATTTCCTGTGATCTTCATACTAATCTTTATAATGATTATATTCACTTTGGCAAAGGGGATTTCTACTTGGCATAAAAACAATAATTCTCCCCGTTTAACTGTATCAGCAAGAATCGTTGCAAAACGCCAGAATACCACGTATCACAATCAGCCAAACGCTGGAGATACCTCAGGAGCTCATGAATATCATACAACATCCAGTACTACTTATTATGTCACTTTTCAAGTGGAAAGCGGTGACAGAATAGAGATGTCTGTATCCGGCTCAGAGTACGGAAAGCTTACAGAGGGCGATGAAGGAAAATTGACATTTCAAGGAACAAGATATTTACAATTCAATATGGAAAATTGAACAACAAATACATCATTGAACAGAGAATATTTCAATGATACAATTCTATCCATTAGAATAAATTATTAGGAGCAATACAGAAACTTATGGAAAAAAATACATTAGGTGAAATAATCCATCATTTACGCAAAAAAGCGGGACTAACACAAGAAGCATTGGCGGATGGTATTTGCTCCCCTGTTTCTATCTCAAGGATAGAAAACGGAAAACAAATGCCATCGGGAAAAGTTTTAGAACAACTCCTTGCACGCCTTGGCACAAGTACTTATCAGCTCTGCAATATTTATTATGAAAACGAGTGTCAGTCATCCTTACGCCAAACTTTAGATGAAATCAGTGAACAAGTATCCGCAGGTGAGTTTATTCAGGCAAAAAAGACATTACAGCAGCTTTCTACTGAAAAAATGGACATCGCTAATCTCCAGTACACCAAAATGATTCATGTGGCAATTCGTATGCATGATGGTGCTGCAGACAAGCAAATGGAAACTGAATTAACAAGCGCACTCCATCTGACGAAACCAAATATCGACTTCAACGATTTTCGCAGGGAGTTGTTTTCCCCTACGGAGGCTAATATTCTTGTCATGCTGACAGCTGCAAAATATATGACAGGTAAAAATTTAGAAGCGATTCGCATTGGTGAGGAAACTCTGTTTGCCCTGGAACACAGCCATAGCCGCCTTTCTGACTATAAGGTTCTTCAGATCAATTTAGCGCATAATCTAAGTCAAATTCTGAAGGATGAAGGACGATATCAAGAAGCGCTTCTCTATGCAACAAAAGCAGAGAATCTCAGTATTTCCGGAACAGAACAGTTTCTCCTTCCGGAAATTGAATTTAGTATTGCACAAATTCTTAACAATATGAAAAAAAGGCAGGAAAGTCGTATGCGTATGGAAGCGCTGATTCCCTATATGCGCCTGATTGGAAAAAAAGAAATGGCAGATTTAGTTCAAGAATATTTAGAGAAAAACTTAACAAATGATGTAAATTAAAACTATACATGGCTCGATATGGAAATGCCGCATTCTTCCCTTTACAATTTACTTGTCGAAGGGAGATATCAAGATTATGAAAAAAATAAAATGGGAACACATCCTGCTGTTTTTCTTAGAATTACTAGTAAATATGGCAACTGTAGGTGTCGCAATTCTATTAAACGCCTTAATTGATGCTGCACAAATTTCCATTACCAGCCAAGACGCTCACCATTTACAAAAAGTGTTGTTTATTAGTATTCTCTATGCTGTATGTTTAGGTGTACTGGTCTTTTTGTCAAATCGATACAAAGCCTGCTATATCAGAAAACGTTTACTTGAGATGCGTACTGTATTAGCAGATGGTACTTTGCAATCAAGTATTGCTAACTATGAAGAAACGGGTAATGCGTCATATGTTACGGCATTCAACCAAAATTTTTCTATCATTGAGGAAAAAGTGTTGCAAAACCGTATTTCCATCTTAGACTCTGTCATTTGTATCGTGTTTGCTGTTCTCGTTCTTTTATACATGAATCCACTTATTGCTGTTATCTCCATTGCAGCCATGGCAATCCCAAGCTTATTGCCAAGTCTTTTTACCAAGGTACTTGGCACAGCACAGGAAACAGTCATGAAATCAACAACATCCTACAATGAAACAGTAGCTGATCTTCTAACTGGTTATGAAGTGATAAAAACTTACCATGCAGAGGATGAGATGTTTCATAAATTTTCTAAGACAGCAAAACGATTAGATAGCAACAAAGAACATTTTTCATCCTTGATGGCAAGTGTATATGGTTTAACTACACTTTCATCTGTCGCTGTCCAATTTTTTATCATGGGGTTGGCTGGATTTTTTGCAGTTAAGGGATATATCACCATTGGCAGTATTGTCGCAGTCACTCAGCTTACCGGACAAGTGATTTCTCCTGCCTTCGAGCTTTCTGCAAAGATTAGCGAACTAAAGTCTGCCAGACCTGTATTGGATACTTTGCATACTCTTTCTCATCCTGAAATCCATGAGAAAAAAACAGGACACAAACTCAAAAAACATATTTCACTACGAAATGTAAGTTTCAAGTACGATGACAGAACTATCTTAAAAAATGTATCTGCCACTTTTGAAAAAGGAAAGAAATACGCGATTCTCGGAAAAAGTGGAAGTGGGAAAAGCACACTGTTAAAACTCATTGCAGGATATTATCCAGAATTCGAAGGAAAGATTTGTACAGATGAAATCGCAGCTCTTCCAGACAGACTGGCTATGATTCATCAAAAAACTTTTTTATTCAATGATAGTGTTCTCAATAACCTTACTCTGTGGAAATCATACACAGAGCACGAAATCACAGAAGCTGTTAAGAAAGCAGGACTAAAGGTGTTTATTGAAAATTTGCCACAAGGACTCGATACAATAATCGAGGAAAACGGAAACAATTTCTCAGGAGGAGAATGTCAACGTCTTGCTATCGCCAGAGCTTTGTTAAGTGGAAAAGATATCCTGCTAATGGACGAAGCAACATCGGCATTGGATGAACAAACCGCAAATGATGTAGAAAACAGCATTTTATCATTGGAAAATATCACATGTATCAGCGTGACTCACAGACTCTCTCGTGAAAATATGAAAAAATATTCAGCAGTTTTGAAAATGGATAATGGAGAATTGCACGAAGATGTTCTATGACATTTCTGCAGAATCAGTAGAAATATATCGAAGAAATCATGTAAATTGTAACCTATTGCCTTACAGAATTGATGCAGATGTGCTATATTGAAAATGCAAAAAGAACAACCGCCCACAAGGGGTTGACCAATTAAAGAATGTACATAGAAAATACCACCCTCACTCGCCAAAGTATCATATCATTTTGAGGGTGGTTTTTCTATGGCTTAAATCATCAGTGACAAATCATGTAAATGAATGTCAGTAGTGATAAAATGAACATTCCAACGGCCATAAGGTCTTTAAAATCAAAGTGATTTTTATTATCGTTCATCAGCCCCCCCATTCTATGTAAAATAGAGGTCATCCACCCTGTAACACGGTTGTTCTACTTGAAGTGTTATCATATTCTTACTGATATTTCAATTCCCTGTTGCCCGTGCAGCCCTTCTCTAATAGTCTGCATTTACTCAAACATCTTCTTATAAAAATCAATTTTAATTCAACCGATCGTTCTCCTTACACAAACACTGCCAGCTTTTTTATGCAAAATCCCAATCCCAAAATCGCCTTTCACTTTCCTCAAGCAAAAGACGATTTTTACGATTTTCTTCTATTGTGCAGTATCCTTTGTAATCAGCTCCACTTCCACCGGGATGGTTTTTTCCACTGTTTCTCCCTGCAAAATCTGAATCGCGGTCTCAACTGCTGTCTCTCCCATCAGATTCGGTTTCTGTGCCACGGTTGCTGCCATTTTCCCTACTTTGACTGCTGCGACTGCATCGTCTGTCGCATCAAAACCAACTACCAGGATTTTCTTGTTTCCAACTGCTTCCACTGCTCCAAGTGCCATCTCATCATTATGTGCAAATACACCCTGAATTGCAGAATTTGCCTGCAGCATATTTTCCATCACGCTCATTCCCTCGGAACGGTTAAAATTCGCGGTCTGTTTGGAAACAACATTCAGCTTTTCATCTGCCACCAAATGGAATCCTTTTCCTCGCTCGATCGTTGCACTGGCGCCGGAAACGCCCTCCAGTTCTGCTACTTTTGCATTTTCTCCAAGAAGTGATACCATATATTCTGTTGCCATTTTCGCACCTTCCACATTGTCGGAAGCAATGGCACAGTCTACGTCTACTCCGTTTACACCACGGTCTACTGAAATCACTTTAATTCCTCTTGAAACCGCGTCCTTCACTGCCGGTGCAACTGCATCAGAATCCACCGGATTTACGATCAGGACACTGATATTTTTTGAGATCAGATCTTCGATATCGCTGGTCTGTTTTGCCGCGTCATCCCCGGCGTCTACCACGATCAGTTTTTCCCCTTCTGTTTTTGCCTTTTCTTTTGCACCTTCACTTAATGTGACAAAGAATGGGTTATTCAAGGTGGAAACGGAAAATCCAATACTGCCGTTTCCGGACATCTCACCTGATGCGTTTTCCGTTTCTCCGTCAATCGTAATGGCATTGCATCCTGTCAATCCAAACACCAGAACTGCCGCTGCCAGTATGCTTACAACTCTCTTCATTCTCATACCGCACTCTCCTCTCTTATCGTCTTCTGTCAGACAATACCGCGATCAAAATTACAATTCCTTTTACCACATCCTGATAATAAGAAGATACTCCCAGGATATTCAATCCGTTATTTAACACTGCAATGATCAAAACACCGATGAATGTTCCCCAGATTTTTCCGCGTCCTCCGTTCATGCTCGTTCCGCCAAGCGCTACGGCTGCAATCGCATCCAGTTCATATCCTTCTCCCAGTGTCGGCTGTGCAGAACCAAGACGGGATAATAAAATCAACCCGGAAAGTGCCGCCATACATCCGGAAATCGCATAAGCTGCCAGTTTTGTGCGGTCAATATTGACTCCTGCCAGATTGGCTGCTTTTGCATTGCTTCCTGTCGCATAAATATGACGTCCGAAAGTTGTTTTCTGCAGTACGAATAAGAAGATCACAAAAATCAGTAAAAACAAGATGACCGGAATCGGAATGTGATAAAAGTTTCCTTTTCCTACCACTTTCAGTGTAAAGCTGTCTCCCAGGTTGGAGATCGGTTTTCCATCCATATAGATCATCGTCAGTCCACGGAACACGGTCATTGTGATCAACGTTGCAATAAAGGGCTGTAATCTGCCTTTTGTTACAAGAAATCCACTGATACATCCAAATCCGGTTCCGATCACCAGCGCCAGGATCATTGCCAGTCCCACCGGCATTCCGCCTGAAATAAATCCTGCACACAATGCCGTCGTCAGAGCAAGTACCGAACCTACAGACAGGTCAATCCCGCCTGTCAGAATGACACAAGTCATACCAAATGCGATGAGCCCGTTAATAGAAGACTGTCGAAGCAGTGATAAGAAGTTCCCCACTGTCCGGAATTCCGGACTGATTGCTCCGATCACAACAATTAACAATACAAGCGCGATCAGCGCTCCCAGATCTTGTATATAATTTGCCGCTTTTTTCTTATTCATTGAGATTTCCTCCTGTCGCCAGAATCATAATATTTTCCTGATTTGCCTCTTCTTTGCTTAAAAATCCTCTCACCAGACCTTCTCTTACTACCATTACCCGGTCAGACATTCCGAGCACTTCCGGCAGTTCGGAAGATACCATAATAATCGCCACTCCCTTTGCGGCAAGATCATTGATAATACTATAGATTTCCTTTTTTGCCCCAATATCCACACCGCGGGTTGGTTCATCCAGAATCAACACTTTCGGATTCGTGTACATCCATTTTGCAAATACAACCTTCTGCTGGTTTCCACCGCTTAAGTTATTACATTCATGCTGCGGTCCAAAACACCGGATATGTAACTCCTCGATCCCCTTTTTGACCAGCTCTTTTTCTTTCTCTCTCTGGATCACCCCGTGTCTGGAAATACGCTTCAGATTTGCGAGAGAAATATTTTTCATAATGCTCTCTTCCAGCATCAGCCCTTCTACTTTCCGGTCTTCTGTGATAAATCCGATTCCGTTTTTCATTGCCTGTTTCGGCGTTTTGTTCTCAATCTGTTTTCCATTCAGAAAAATCTCTCCCGTCACATGCGGCATATTTCCAAAGATTGCCTGCATGATCTCCGTTCTTCCGGCTCCCATCAATCCGGATACTCCCAGCACTTCCCCTGCATGCACTTCAAAAGAAACCTTTTCAAATACGCCCGGACAGGTCAGATTTTTTACTTCCAGAACACGATCACCGATGCTTACGTTCCGCTGCGGATACCGCTCTCCAATCTCTCTTCCGATCATCATTTTGACTACATCATTCATATCTGTCTCAGAAATCTTCTTTGTGTCGATATAAGTTCCATCCCTCAGGATCGTAATCCGGTCGCACAGTTCAAAAATCTCTTCCATCCGGTGCGAAATATAAACAATGGATACGCCTTTTTCCCGAAGCCCATTGGCCACTTCAAACAGTACCCTGGTCTCACTCTGCGTCAACGCTGCCGTCGGTTCATCCATAATGATGACTTTGGCATCTGCCATCAGCGCCTTTGCAATCTCAACCATCTGCTGCTGTCCTACGGAAAGCTCTTCCATCCGCTGTCCAGGATCGATCTCTACGCCAAGGCGTTTCAAGATTTTTTCTCCTTCCCGGCGCATTGCTTTTTTGTCACATACACCGCACTTCTTTTTGATTTCTTTGCCGAGAAACATATTTTCTTCTACTGTCAGATCAAATAACACGTTCAGTTCCTGATGGATAAATACAATCCCTGCTTTTTCTGCTTCTCTGGCATTTTTGTAGCAGACTTCCTGTCCGTCCACGATCACCTGCCCCGCATCTTTTGTATAAACACCTGTCAAAATCTTCATCAACGTCGATTTTCCCGCACCGTTTTCCCCCATCAGCGCATGAATTTCTCCAGTACTGAGTACAAATCCGGCATTGTTCAACACGGCATTGTTCCCAAAAGACTTGTTGATCCCTCTCATTTCAATTTCCATAAGCTGCTCTCCTCTCTTAGAAAATACAACCCGACTGTAAAATAATATTTGCATAAGGCGTTGTCTCTCCGGTTCGAATAACCGCCTTGCATGTTTTTGTCATTTTTTTCAGATCACTGTGCAAAACAAATTGTATCTCTGGTTTGAAACCCGTTTCATACTTTGCAAAAAATTGTTCGATCTGACGGAGTATCTCCGGATTCTGAAGTTTCATCTCCTCTGCCAGTATGATCTTCTCTACTTTCATATCTGCCCCGACTTCTTCCAACACATCCATAAAAGACGGCTGTCCGAATTTTACGGCCAGATCGATCCGTTCTGTCTCATCCGGGATCGGCAGTCCACAGTCTCCGATACAGATTGTGTCCGTATGTCCCATATAAGACAGCACTCTGGAAATATCACTGTTTAAAATCCCCTGTTGTTTCATGCTCTTCCTCCCAGCTTTTCCAATTCTTCTTCGACTTCCTGTGCCATCGGCATTCCGCTCTGTGCCCCGAATTTTTCTGTGGATAAGCTGGCTGCCACATTCGCATACCGAAGTGCTGTCTCCATATCCGCTCCTTTTGCTCTCTGCAGGGCAAATGCACCGTTTAACGTATCTCCTGCCCCGGTCGTATCTGCCACATTCGCTTTTCTCGCCGGTACACTCAAGATTTCTCCATTCTTCAAACAAGTAATCACACCTCTGGAGCCCTGTGTGATGATCAGTTTTTCCGGATACTCTCTTAACAAGTCCTCTGTAGAATACTCCTCTCCAAAAATCAGGACCGCTTCATGTTCATTTGGTGTTACATACGTCACTTTTTCGATCACTTCCAACGGAACGTTTGACGCCGGAGCCGGATTTAACACTACCGGAATCTGATTGTCATAACAGAAATCTACAACATAATACACCGTATCCAGCGGAATCTCCTGCTGCAGCACAACCATATCAAAAGTCTTCAGCTCCTCTTTGATCCTGTCAATATAATCTCTGTCCACTTTCCCGTTTGCTCCCGGAACCACGATGATCGTATTGTCATTTTCTCCGACTGTGATCATAGCAATCCCTGTCGGAACTCCCTCTAAAACCTTGATATGTCCCGTCTCTACACCGACTTTCTTGAAATTCTCCAATAACCGGGTACCATTTGCGTCATCTCCAACACATCCGAACATCTCCACTTTTGCTCCGAGCTTTGCCATAGCAACCGCCTGATTCGCACCTTTCCCTCCCGGAATATAATGAAGGCTGTCTCCTCGAAGTGTCTCCCCTTTTAGCGGAATCCGCTCTGCGGTCACCGTCATATCCATGTTAATGCTTCCTACTACTGCCAGTTTCATTCTGCTTCTCCTTTCTTTTTCGTCGTCTGACGCCTGATCAGCTCAACATCAAATATATTTTCTTTCTGATACGAAATCTCTTCTCCATGATGGATGATCATCTGTACTGCCAGTTTTCCCATTTCTTCAATGGGCTGGGAAATGGTCGTCAGCTCCGGTGTCATTCTCCTGCTGAACTCAATATTGTCAAATCCGACCAGCTGTACATCTTCCGGGACTCTTCGCCCGTTCTGATGAAGCACCTTATAGACTGCCATTGCCGCCATGTCATTGCTCGCCAGGATTCCATCGGTATCCGGGTATCTGCGAATCAGTTCTTCTGCTGCCGCAAGTCCGGCATCGTAATCATAATCACAGTCGATCCAGACAGCTTTTCTTCCATACTTTCTGCACACATCCTCATATCCCTGATAACGCTGCTGCCCGCTGGAAAACTTCATCGGTCCCCGCAGGCACACAATATGCTGACAGCCGCATTCAATCAGATGCTCTGCCGCAAGTTTTCCGCCTTTGTAATGATCTGATTCGATAAATGCGATTTCCCGTCCCTTAGAAAGCTTTCTGTCCATCACGACAACCGGAAGTCCGCATTCTGCAATCTTCTTTCCGGTCCGATCGCTGTTGGTCATGATCACAATTCCATCTGCCTGCATCTGCACAAGCATCTGAATGTTCATCCGTTCTTTCTTCGGATTATTTGCTGAATTGCATAACAGCATCTTATATCCGTTTTGAAAGGCTTCCGCCTCCACTGCTTTGGCGATCTCACTGAAAAATGGATTTTCAATATTCGGAACGATCATTCCAATGATCTTTGATGATTTCTTAAACAATGCCCGCGCCAGTTCATTTGGCTTGAACCCTGTTTCTTGAATAGCATCAAGAACTCTTTGCTTCTTCTCCTCATCCACATTCGCTGTTCCATTCATCACTCTCGATACAGTAGCAGGTGAAACTCCTGCGATCTTTGCAACTTCTCTGATACTTGCCATCTTATGTCCTCTTTCTTTTGCTGCTGTGAAACTTTTTGAAACCCATTTCATATCTTGATTTTATTATAGGCATAACTCCTGACATCTGTCAATCTCCTTTGTACACTTTGGTGGTATTGTATAGATATCTCCCTTTTCTTTTATTCCTATCGCCCAAAAACTCTACTTTTTTTATGCACAATCCCTATTTTATTTTTCCGTTTCCATTATACTTGACTGTTTCAGTCCAATATTGTAAGATGAGACAAAACGTCAGGGAGGTCAGATATGTTATTTACCAAAGAATGTGATTATGCAATCCGCATCATGCGTGCATTATCTTCCGGAGAGTTAATCAGTGTCTCACGGATCTGCGAGATGGAGCATCTGCCCTCTGCCATGACTTACAAGATTACCAGAAAGCTGGAAAAGTCCGGATTTTTAAAAAGCTGTCGGGGTACCAACGGGGGATATGCGCTCAACTTAAAGCTTGCAGATATTTCTCTCTATGATCTCTGCGCTGCCATAGATCCGGATATCCTTCTTTTAGAATGTATGAAAGAGGGTTATCATTGTTCTATGAACAGTCCGAAAAATCCATGTCTGGTACATCACGAATTCTGCCGGCTGCAGAATATGCTGGTGCAGGAAATGAAACAAAAATCTCTTGCCGAATTATTTCGGTAAGTGTTTTTTTGCCCTAATCTTTACTATTTTAGTACAGTTTTATCAAAGGAGGATCTTACAAAATGAATCAATGTTATGGATGCAATACATGCAAAAGCGCAGACAAGCCTCTGGAAGGCTTTATCCGCTCGCTTCCGATGGAAACTTCCCATCACCGCGTGGAAGGACAGAGCACAAAATGTGGATTTGGACTGCAGGGAGTCTGTTGTCGTCTCTGCTCCAACGGTCCTTGCCGCATCACTCCAAATGCGCCGAGAGGAATCTGCGGTGCCGATGCCGATACGATCGTAACCCGCAATTTCTTAAGAGCAGTGGCTTCCGGAAGCGGATGCTATATCCATATCGTTGAGAATACTGCCCTCAATCTGAAGAAAACCGCCCAGATCAAAGGAGAATTAAAGGGTCTGAAATCTCTGGAGCATCTGGCAGAGATGTTTGGAATTACAGACGAAGATATCTATGTAAAAGCAGAAAAAGTGGCAGATGCCGTACTTGCAGATCTGTACAAACCAGAGTATGTTTCTGCAGAATTGATTGAGAAAATCGCATATGCACCACGTATTAAACGCTGGAAAGAACTGGGAATCATGCCGGGCGGTGCAAAAGCAGAAGTATTCAAAGGTGTTGTAAAATGTTCCACCAATCTGAACTCCGACCCTGTGGATATGCTTACCGACTGTCTGAAGCTTGGTATTTCCACCGGAGTGTACGGGCTGACCTTAACCAATCTGCTCAACGATGTTTTGCTCGGACAGCCGGAGCTTCGCCTGGCCCCGGTAGGACTGCGTGTGATCGATCCGGATTACATCAACATTATGATTACCGGACATCAGCACACGATTTTCGTAGATCTTCAGGAACGCCTGATTTCAGAAGAAGCAAAGACAAAAGCGCAGGCTGTTGGTGCAAAGGGATTCAAACTGGTAGGATGTACCTGCGTAGGACAGGACTTACAGCTCAGAGGCGCACACTATACCGAAATATTTGACGGTCATGCAGGAAACAACTATACAAGTGAAGCAATCCTGGCAACCGGAGCGATCGATGCAGTTCTTTCAGAATTTAACTGTACTCTTCCGGGAATCGAGCCAATCTGTGAAGAATTGAAGATCCGACAGATCTGTCTGGATGATGTTGCAAAGAAAGCGAATGCGGAACTGATGCCGTTTGAATTTGAAAACCGCGAAGAACAAAGCAGCATTATTATTCATAAAATCATCGAATCCTACAAGGAACGACGGGGAAGTGTTGCGTTACACCTCATGGAAGAACATGGAAATGACCATACATTAACGGGTGTCAGTGAAGGTTCTTTAAAATCCTTCCTGGGCGGAAAGTGGACGCCGCTAATCGAACTGCTGGCATCCGGAGAGATCAAAGGTCTTGCCGGTGTGGTGGGATGCTCCAACCTGACTGCAGGCGGACATGATGTCTTGAGCGTGGAACTGACAAAAGAACTGATCTCTCGCGACATCCTCGTCCTTACTGCCGGATGTTCTTCAGGCGGAATCGAAAACTGCGGACTCATGACTCCGGAAGCTGCCAAATATGCCGGTCCAAAGCTGCGCGCTGTCTGTGAAAAACTGAACATTCCGCCGGTTTTGAATTTTGGTCCTTGTCTTGCGATCGGCCGTCTGGAAATCGTTGCAACAGAAATCGCCGCAGAGCTTGGCGTAGATCTTCCACAGCTTCCACTGGTACTTTCTGCCGCACAGTGGCTGGAAGAGCAGGCACTGGCTGACGGATGCTTCGGACTTGCACTGGGACTTCCGCTGCACCTTGGACTTCCTCCGTTCGTAACAGGAAGCAAAACCGCAGTCAAAGTACTCACAGAAGATATGAAAGAACTGACCGGAGGACAGGTCATCATCAACGGAGATGCGAAAGAATCTGCTGATATCCTGGAGCAGATTATTCTGGAAAAACGCCAGGGCTTACATATATAGGAGGTGCCGCTATGAGACGAATTATGATCGATGCCTCAAAGTGCGATGGATGCAAAAACTGCACCATCGCCTGTATGCAGGCGCACCGGGAAACACCGGGAACTGTTTATGATCTGGATCTGACGGACATCCGCAATGAATCCAGAAACCACATCGAAAAGCTGCCGGACGGAACCTATCGCCCTATTTTTTGCAGACACTGCGATCAGCCGGAATGCGTGATGTCCTGTATGAGCGGTGCTCTGACAAAGGATCCGAAAACGGGACTCGTATCTTATGATGAAACAAAATGTGGCTCCTGCTTTATGTGCGTTATGAACTGCCCGTTCGGCGTCCTCAAAGCAGATACTGCCACCCGTACCAAAGTCGTAAAGTGCGACTTCTGCCTGCAGGACGGTGCAGAACCCAACTGCGTAAAAGCCTGTCCAAAACAGGCAATCTATGTTGAGGAGGTGTCATTATGATGCATGTTATTATCGGAGTGGGGGCTGCCGGGATCACCGCAGCAAAAACCATTCGCAGCCAGCAGCCGGATGCCTCTATTACCATGATTTCCACAGATGAGCATGTACACTCCCGCTGCATGCTTCACCGTTATTTGAGCCATGAACGTCAGGAAGATACCTTGTCCTTTGTAGAACCTGACTTTTTTGAAACCAATAAAATCGAATGGATCAAGGGTGTTTCTGTAAAAACAGTGGATGTAAAAAACCAGCAGGTTCTGCTTGATAATGACACATCCTGCCACTATGACAAACTCCTGATCACAACCGGTGCAAACAGCTTCATCCCGCCTGTTGGACAGTTCCGTGAGGCAAACAATGTATTCGGACTGCGGCATCTTTCGGATGCTCAGGCGATCCGCCCGCTGGCCGATCAGGCAGAACAGATTCTGATCGTTGGTTCCGGTCTGGTTGGAATGGACGCTGCCTATGCATTTCTCGAGCAGGGTAAAGAGGTTACTGTTGTGGAAATGGCAGATCGTATTCTTCCGATCCAGTTAAATGAAACTGCCGGAACTGCCTATCGGAAATTATTTGAAGAACACGGATGCCGTTTTCTTCTTGGAAAAAAGGCTTCTGAAACGCATATGAACAGCAATGGTTCAATCGACTATGTCCTTCTGGATGATGGCACCCGGGTAGACTGTGATCTGGTCATTGTTGCTGCCGGTGTTCGTCCCGCAGTTGAATGCGTACTGGATACTTCGATCGAAGTAGATCGTTTTATTAAAGTGTCTGACACCATGGAAACCAACTGTAAAGATATTTACGCTGCCGGAGATGTAACGGGACTGTCCGGAATCTGGCCAAATGCTATGAAACAGGGACAGGTTGCCGCTATGAATATGTGCGGAATTAAAACACTTTACGAAGACCGTTACGCTATGAAAAATACGATGAACTTCTATGGACTGGTTACGCTTTCCCTTGGAAGAGGAACAGAAGAAGAGGGAGATGTTGTTCTCGAACAGGAAGATTCTCACAATTATAAACGTGCCATTTTACGAGATGGAAAATTAGACAGTATTTTATTACAGGGAAGTATTGATTATTCCGGAATTTATCAATATCTGATCAAACATAAGATCGACCTTTCCGGTATGGAAAAAGATGTTTTTCATCTGTCTTTCGCTGATTTTTACGGAGTGAAAGAAAACGGCGGATATTGTTATCAGGATCAGGCATAAAGTAAAAGCATTCCTGCATGGATCATTGCTTCTTGGCATATGATTTCCGGCAGGAATGCTTTTTATTTTATTATCTCGCAGATTCACCAACTGCAGCTGCTCCGCTCAATCCGTCTTCACTCTTTTTCTGGTCATAAACCTCTCTGTCTAAAAGCTGCTCGGATTTTGCCACAAGAACTGCTGCTGTTGCCGCACCTGTCACATTTGTTGCTGTACGCATCATATCGACAACGCTTGAGATCGGAACCAGAAGTACAATAATCTCTACCGGAAGTCCTGCTGCAGTAAACAGTGCTGTGGTTGTTACTGTGGAGGTTCCCGGAACTCCTACTGTTCCGATGGAAACGATCAGTGTCAATACGATCAGAAATACATACTGACCAATGGAGTACGGAATATCAAATATATTGATGGCAAGTACAGCCAGAAGTGTCGGCCAGATTCCCGCACATGCCGGCATTCCCAGGTTTGCTCCAAGGGCTGCGACAAATGACGCAATATCCTCATTGACTCCCAGCCTGGATACCAGCTGTTTTACGCTGACCGGAATGGTTCCCACGCTGGACTGGGACGTAAATGCTTTTTTCTTCCCAGATAGGACAGCAGTACAAACAGAACTACTGTAATCGCCACTGCCGCTATCGCTAAAACATCAATATCCATTATTTTACTCCTTTAAATGCCGCATCAAGATCTGCGATCAGATCTTCTACTTTTTCAATTCCGATTGAAAGCCGGATCGTGTTTGGTTTGATTCCCTGATCTAACAATTCTTCCTCCGTACACTGGCTGTGAGTGGTGGTTGCCGGATGAATCACCAGAGATTTCACGTCTGCTACATTTGCCAGCAGGGAAAAGATAGACAGCTGATCGATAAATGCCTGGGCCGTCTGCGCATCTCCCTTAATCTCAAAAGTAAAGATAGAGCCGCCTCCGTTCGGGAGATATCTCTTATATAATTCATGGGTTGACTCCGTTTCCAGTGACGGATGGTGTACAGCCTCTACCTGCGGATGATTCGCAAGATACTCCACGATCTTCAGCGCATTGCTCACATGCCGCTCAACACGCAGAGATAATGTCTCCAGCCCCTGCAGGAAGATAAAGGAATGGAACGGAGAAAGTGTTGCACCCGTATCACGCAGGATCACTGCACGGATATAGGTTACAAATGCCGCACTGCCTGCTGCATCTGAGAACGATACACCATGATAACTCGGGTTGGCTTCTGAAATCCACGGATATTTGCCGGATGCCTTCCAGTCAAACTTTCCACTGTCAACGATCACGCCTCCAATCGCTGTTCCATGACCGCCGATAAATTTCGTTGCGGAGTGAATCACCAAATCTGCACCATGTTCGATCGGCCGGATCAGATACGGTGTTGCAAATGTAGAATCTACTACCAACGGAATATTGTGTCTGTGCGCGATCTCTGCCACCTTCTCCAGATCGATCAGATTTGAATTCGGATTTCCAAGTGTCTCTACAAATATCGCTTTTGTATTTTCCTGAATGGCTGCCTCAAAAGATCCTTCTTTCTCAGGGTCCACAAACGTTGTTGTCACATCGTTTGTGAGCGGAAGAGTATGCGCCAGAAGATTGTATGTGCCGCCGTAGATGGTCTTGGATGCCACAATATGCTCTCCCGCCTTTGCAAGTGCCTGAAATGCATAGGCAATTGCTGCCGCACCGGATGCTACAGCCAGCGCTGCCACACCGCCTTCTAATGCTGCAATACGCTGTTCGAAAATATCCTGTGTCGGATTTGTCAGTCTTCCATATATATTTCCTGCATCACGGAGTCCGAAGCGGTCTGCCGCATGCTGTGAGTCGTGAAATACATAAGAGGTTGTTGCATAGATCGGGACTGCTCTTGCATCTGTAACCGGATCTGCCTGTTCCTGTCCAATGTGTAATTGTTTTGTCTCAAATCCCCAGTTTTTAGAATCTCTGATATCTGCCATTTCTATTTCCTCCTTCTTTGGAATCTGTTTCTTTCTTAATTCCTTGTAATCATATTAACATAGTAGGATTTATTTGTCCAATATAGATTGAGAATATCCTGTTATAGATTTATTTTATAGCAGACTCATTGTTTTGTATGGCTGCTTTAACCGTATCCAGAAACATTTCATGTATTCTGTTGTCCTGATCTAATTCCGGATGAAATGCCAGCCCAAACTGTGTCCCGTATTTTACTGCCACGATCCGATCATCTACTGCCGCAAGAACTTCTACTCCTTTTCCAACTTTTTCAATATATGGAGCTCTTATAAATGTCATCGGTATTTTCCCGATTCCCTTCATTTCCTGTACTGTACGGAAACTTCCAAGCTGTCTGCCATAACCGTTTCTTTTCACCGCTGCCGGCAATGTTGCAAAATAAATATTCCGGTCATTTGTCAAATTTTCCGCCAGAAGGATCAGGCCGGCACAAGTTGCCAGCACCGGCAGTCCTTCTTCGATTTTCTGCTTCAATATCTGATACATGTCCAGCTCTTTCAGAAGTTTTCCCTGCACAGTACTCTCACCTCCGGGAAGGATCAATCCATCAAACGGTTTCATCAGGTCCTCTTTTTTGCGGAGTTCCATACATTCTATTCCCAGGTCTTCTATTTTCTTCCGATGTTCCGCAAATGCTCCCTGTACTGCAAGTACTGCGATCTTCATTCTATCTGCCCCTTTCCGCCATCAAAAGTTCTATCTCCTGTTCATTAATTCCTACCATTGCCTCTCCCAGATCCTCAGAAAGCTCTGCCAGCATCCTGTAGTCTTCAAAGTTTGTTACCGCTTTTACAATTGCTTCTGCCCGCTTTCTCGGATCTCCTGACTTAAAAATACCAGATCCCACAAATACGCCTTCTGCACCAAGCTGCATCATCAGCGCCGCATCCGCCGGAGTTGCGATGCCTCCCGCCGCGAAGTTTACAACAGGAATACGCCCGTTATGATGTACATATTCAACCAATTCATACGGTACATTTAGGGCCTTTGCTTCCTCAAACAGCTCATCCTCCCTCATGGAGACCAGTTTTACAATTTCCCGCTTCATCATTCTCATATGTCTGACTGCCTGTATCACATCTCCTGTTCCCGGCTCTCCCTTTGTACGGATCATAGAAGCTCCTTCATTGATCCTTCTAAGCGCTTCTCCCAAATCTCTTGCACCACATACAAATGGTACCTGGAATTTGCGTTTATTAATATGATAAACATCATCTGCCGGAGAAAGTACTTCACTCTCATCAATATAATCAATTTCGATTGCCTCTAATATCTGTGCTTCAACAAAATGTCCGATCCTGCATTTTGCCATAACTGGAATGGATACTGCTTCCTGAATTTCCTTGATCATCTTCGGATCACTCATTCTGGATACTCCGCCCGCTGCACGGATATCAGCCGGAATCCTTTCCAGCGCCATCACTGCACATGCTCCCGCCTCCTCTGCAATCCTTGCCTGTTCCGGTGTTGTCACATCCATGATCACTCCGCCTTTTAACATCTGTGCTAACTGCTTGTTGAGCTCATATCTTTCTGCACTCATTTGCTGTACCTCCTCTTAATTGCTATCATTTTTATATGAATACTACATTAAGATTGGCTTTTCTTAAATATCCAGTTTTAACGTTTTTAACCATGCCAGTTTTAAAAACAAAAAAGCTACCGCTATTATTTCCAATATTTTTCTACTTCCTGCTCAGCCTCTTGGAAAGAAAGCTGGAACTTTTCCTGTACCTTTGCACACACGCATTCTTTTTCCATTCCCATTTCCTGTAATAATTCTACAGTTGCCTGTCTTCTGCCTTCCCTTCTGCCTTCTTTCAATCCAGTGTTTTTATAAACCGTAGAAAAGTACTGGTGATCTCGAATCGCACGCTCTCTTGCCTCATATTCCAGACGCTTCTCCTCATCCGCACTGATCCGGTTCAAATCCTCATACGCCTTCTTAATATATTCGCTTTTTTCCGCTGCCATTTCAAATTCCTCCTTGGTTTCTGCATTGATAAACTGAAGCCATTTCAGCAGCTCTGTCTCCGGATACTCATATTTTGCCAGTTTCGGGAGTTCCAATGTGTGGATCTCAACTTTATCACTGTACATCTTTCTCCCCTGATCTGACCAGAAGTGAAAACAGGAGTAATATTCTTCATCTTCAAACATGGTAAAATTCAAAATCCCGATATGAATACATTTTTCTAATTTCTGATAGTCTTCTCCTGGTTTTAATTGATCGGTAAACATCTTCCCCAGATAGAACAACGTGCGTTCTGCCCAGTATTCACTAGCTGTCACCTGAATTTCAATGTCAATCTGCTCCTTGTTATTTAACAAAACCCGTACATCCAAAATTCCCAACTTATCATCTTTATCCTTCTGGCGCAAATGGGACGGCAAAATCCTGCTCTCAACGATTTCTCCCAGATCAATTCCAAGTACCGCCGCCAGAAATGCGTTGCGCACCTCTTCATCTTCCATCAGCTCTTTAAAACAGAAATCTACTTTTGGCTTCATTAAAAATTGTGTTGTTTTTTCCTTCTTCATACATGCTCCTCCTTGGTTTCTGATGGAATTCAGAAGATTTCGATGAGCATGTAACTGTATTCTTAATTTTATTATATCTTTTGACACGATGTTTCACAATCGCAAATACAGACAAACTCCATCTATTCTCTTGTTACTATGCACGGTAACGTCTTATCCATCTTTTCTGTGCGTTTATTTGGAAATTATTTTTGAATGGCATCTTATGCCATATTTGAAAACTGAAAGGGATTCCTTTCAAGATTGGTTTTATTATACTTGAAATTTTGTTGGGACACAATTAAATTTCCATGAATATGTTATAAATTTTTCCGTAAAAGTTACTGTTCACACCGGATGTTAAATATAGGTTCTGAACCGTCATGCTTGCATGTAAGGCAAAGAATCTATATTTAACATCTGGTGGAACCAGTCACCGCCCATACATAAGCAATCTAGCACGAAGTGCGGTACTGGAGTATTCCTGGATGCTCTGTTTCTGGCGGATTCGCTCCTCTGCACGCTCTTTCTGCTCCTGTGCATGACGGATATCAATCTCCTCCGGCTTTTCTGCTGTATCTACCAGCAGTGTCACACGGTTGTTGACTACCTCTGCAAATCCTCTTCCGAGTGCAACTTCTACCCAGTTTCCTTCTTCGATCTCCATACGGGCCATTCCGATCTTCACTGCAATCACCATATTTTCATGGTTCGGCAAGATTCCCTTTTCACCATCCGGCGCCGGAATTACAAGCTTTCTGCAGCGTCCTTCGTAAAAAACCCTGTCACTTGCGATGATTTTCAAACCAAATGTATCCATATGCCACGCTCCTATTCTGCCGCCGCCTCAGCATTTGCCTTTACAATGACATCGTCAATAGTTCCTACATTGAAAAATGCAGATTCCGGATATGCATCCATCTCCCCATCAATGATCATTTTAAATCCACGGATTGTCTCTTTTAACGGAACATATTTTCCAGGGACTCCTGTAAATGTCTCTGCTACAAAGAATGGCTGAGACAAAAATCTCTGGATTTTTCTCGCACGCATAACAGTTGCCTTATCTTCATCTGACAACTCTTCCATACCAAGAATTGCAATAATATCCTGCAGTTCTTTGTATTTCTGAAGAATTGCGATGACTTTATTTGCCACTTCGTAATGCTCTTCTCCGACTACATCTGCTTCCAGGATACGGGAGCTGGATTCCAGTGGATCTACCGCCGGATAGATACCCTGCTCTACAATCTTTCTGGAAAGCACGGTCGTTGCATCCAGATGCGCAAATGTTGTCGCCGGAGCCGGGTCAGTCAAATCGTCCGCCGGCACATAAACTGCCTGTACGGAAGTGACAGATCCGTTCTTTGTAGAAGCGATACGTTCCTGTAATTCACCCATTTCCGTTGCCAGTGTCGGCTGATATCCTACTGCAGACGGCATACGCCCAAGCAGTGCGGAAACCTCAGATCCGGCCTGTGTAAAACGGAAAATATTATCGATGAAAAGAAGTACGTTCTGATGCTGTTCATCACGGAAATATTCTGCCATTGTCAAACCAGTCTCAGCCACACGCATACGCGCTCCAGGCGGCTCATTCATCTGACCGAATACCAAAGCAGTCTTCTCCAGAACACCGGACTCTTTCATTTCAGACCAGAGGTCATTTCCCTCACGGGAACGCTCTCCGACTCCGGTAAAAATAGAGTATCCACCGTGCTCTGTCGCAATGTTTCGGATCAATTCCTGGATCAGCACCGTCTTACCGACTCCTGCACCACCGAACAATCCGATCTTACCGCCCTTTGCATATGGTGCAAGAAGGTCGATGACCTTGATTCCCGTCTCCAGGATCTCTACTACAGGACTCTGATCTTCAAATGTAGGCGGTTCTCTGTGGATTACCCATTTTTCTGCATCCTCGATCTGTTCTCCATTATCAATTGTTTCACCTAATACATTAAACAGTCTGCCCAGTGTCTTCTCACCGACAGGAACTTTGATTCCTGCTCCGGTGGCTGTTACTTCCATATCTTTATGCAGTCCTTCACTGGCAGCAAGCATCAGGCAGCGCACCTCATTGTTTCCAAGGTGCTGTGCAACCTCCATGATGCATTTCTTTCCGTTATTTTCAACTTCCAGAGCATCCTTGATATAAGGAAGATTGCCGTCTTCAAATACTACGTCAACGACAGGTCCCATAACCTGTACAATTCGTCCTTTATTCATATGCTATTCTCACTTCCTTTTCTGCTTCTGCGCCTTCGCACCGCTGCAAACTTCCGTAATTTCCTGGGTAATTGCAGCCTGTCTGGCTCTGTTATATACGATTGACAACTCCCGGATCAGGCTTTCAGCGCTGTCTGTAGCAGCCTTCATCGCCATCATACGGGCATTGTGTTCACTGGCATATGCCTCTACCAGACATCCGTAGACCATACCAATGACATAGTTCGGAACAATACTGTCCATCACACTGTCTGCGGAAGGATACAGTTCAATTGCTTCCCGATACATATTCAGAGGCATTTTCATACTTCCGAAGTCTTTGGCCTCCAACGGAAGCAGTTTCAATTTTTCCGCATCTGTCTGTACCGAATTCTCCATGCGGGTGTATACAACATACACTTCATCCAGCTCCCCTGCCAGAAACTGATCGATCACCGACCAGCCAATATCTCTGGCACGGTGCATAGTCGGTTTCTGAACGGTATACTGGAAATTTGTGTCAATCTCTACATTATGTTTTGCAAAATAATGCCGTCCCAGCTCACCTACAACAAAGAGCTTGTGAATCCCCGGCTGTGCAAGGATCTCTTCTTCCAGCTTGATAATATTATGATTATAAGCTCCGGCAAGTCCCTTGTCTGCCGTAATTACGATCGAACCGATCCTTTTCTGCTCTGCCGGGATATCCTGGCGGGCATCAAAATAAGAATGCCGGATCTCTGGCACATGGCGCAGGATACGGGAAATCTCACCCTGAAGTCCATAAAAATACGGCTCTGTATCCGCCAGTTTTTTTCTGGCCTGCGTCATTTTTGAAGAGGAAATCATATACATCGCATTTGTGATCTTCATCGTATCTTTTACGCTGTTGATGCGGCTCTGTATTTCTCTGATATTTGCCATATTAACACCTGCTCTTCTTGAATTCCTTTGCGGTCTCCACGATCTTTTCGATCAGTTCTTCTGTCAGTACCTTTTTCTCTTCGATTTCCTGTCCGATTTCCGGATAATCTGAATCGAAATGACGAAGCAGGTCTGCCTGGAACTGTTTGATTTTTGCTTTTTCTATTCCAAGCATCACTTTATGTGTCGCCGCACACAGTGTGATGACCTTTTCATGCAGACTGAGCGGATGATAAAGCGGCTGCTTCAACAATTCCATCAAACCACTTCCATACTCCAGCTGTCCTTTTGTCGCAGCATCCAGATCGGAACTAAACTGTGTGAACACTTCCATCTCGCGGTACTGTGCCAGATCAATACGAATACTTCCGGATGCTTTTTTCATTGCTTTTGTCTGTGCGGCACCACCAACACGAGATACGGAAAGACCTACGTTTACGGCCGGTCTCATACCTGCCGCAAACAGATCACTTTCCAGGAAGATCTGTCCGTCTGTAATAGAAATTACGTTGGTCGGGATGTATGCAGATACATCTCCTGCCTGTGTCTCGATGATCGGAAGTGCTGTGATAGAACCTCCGCCCTGCTCTTCACTTAAACGGCTGGAACGCTCCAACAATCTGGAATGCAGGTAGAATACGTCTCCAGGATATGCCTCACGTCCCGGAGAACGTCCAAGAAGCAGAGACAGTGCACGGTAGGCTACCGCATGTTTGGACAGATCATCGTATACGATCAGCACATCTTTTCCCTGATACATAAAATGCTCTGCCATTGCTGTTCCTGCATACGGCGCAATATACTGAAGCGGCGCACAGTCACTTGCTGTGGAAGATACCACGATCGTATAATCCAGTGCATCATTGTTCTTCAATGTATTTACGACTTTTGCAACAGTAGAAGCCTTCTGTCCAATCGCCACATAAATACAGATCACATCTTTTCCCTTCTGATTCAAGATTGTATCCAGGGCAATGGATGTCTTTCCTGTCTGACGATCTCCGATGATCAGCTCTCTCTGTCCGCGTCCGATCGGGAACATCGCATCAATAGAAAGGATTCCTGTCTCCATCGGCACACTGACCGATTTTCTGTCAATGATTCCCGGCGCCTCCTGCTCGATCGGGCGGTAATCATCTGCTTCGATCTCACCCTTTCCGTCGATCGGAGCCCCCAGTGCATTGACAACTCTTCCTACATATTTATTTCCAACCGGTACACCGGCCTTTTTTCCTGTACGAGTTACTTTTGTTCCTTCTTTGATATCTGTGTCCCGTCCAAAAAGAATGACTCCGATTTCATTTTTCTGAATATCCTGTACCATTCCTTTCAAACCCGTATCGAAGGTAACAATCTCTCCATACATTGCGTGATCAATCCCATAAATAGTCGCAATTCCGTCACCTACAGCAACGACTGTTCCCACTTCGCTGTCTTTGCTCACACTGTCAAAATTTTCTATCTCTTCTTTTAAAATAGAAATAATTTCATCTGAATTGATTGAACTCACCTTGTTCACCTCCAGGTTAATTTTTGTCCTAGTCTGTCCAGACGTCCTTTCAGACTCCAGTCATATTCATCGCTTCCTGTGCGCAGAACAAATCCGCCAAGCAGCGTACTGTCTGTCTGAATCTCAATCCTGGCCTTGCTCGCTTCATATTTTTTACAAAGGAACGCTTCCATATTTTTGAGCTGCTCGTCACTGGGCAGCTCTACACATGTCAATACGGCACTTAAGATCCGATCCTGCTCGTCACAATATCTGTCATATGCAGCAAATATCTCCGGAATCAAATCCATTCTCTCATATTTACATGCCACTTTCAGGAAATTTCTCATTTCCTGCGGAAATACCTTGTCGATCACACGTTCTTTCTTCTGTGCCGGAATTGTCGGATTCACAAACACATCATGAAGCTGCGGTACCTCCTCAAATATCTCTCTTGCTTTCTGTATGGCTTCCTTCGGAACATTCAGCTCATACAACACCTGTGCATACCGCATTGCTGCAGATGAACAGTACATCTGACTAGTTGTTGTCTGTGTCTTCATGAGCTTCACCTACTTCTTCCAGAAACTTATCATATATTTCCTGATTATTGCCTGTCTGTTCTGCCACGATCTTCGCTGCAGCTGTCATTGCAAGTCCTGCGATTTCAGACTGGAGTGCACTCATTGTCTGCTCTCGTTCTACACGGATATCCGCCTTGGCAGACTCGATGATACTGCCTGCCCTGGCATCTGCCTCCTTTACAATACGTTCATACTCTGATTTGGCGTCCTTACGTGCTTTCTCTACGATCCGCACAGATTCTTCTTTTGCCCCGCCAAGTGCCTGCGCATATTCTTCCTTCATCTTCATCGCATCTTCCTGTGCATTCTGGGCATTTTTCAATCCGTCTTCGATCAGCTGACGGCGCTTTTCCATAATGTCGGTCACAGGCTTGATCAAAAACTTCTTTAATAAGAAAGCCAGGACGATCAGGTTAATCATGGTATATAGAAAGTTCATATCAAATCTCAGCACTTCCCACACCCGCCTTTCCTGTTAATTCTATTTGCTTATTTTAAGAAGAATACGATCAGAATACCAATGATAAATCCATAAATTGCAGTTGCCTCTGCAAGTGCACAACCAAGGATCAGGTTCTTGCTGATCTTGCTTTCAGCCTCTGGCTGTCTTGCGATTGCATCCACTGCTTTTCCTGTTGCGATACCAATTCCCACTCCTGCTCCAATACCTGTTAATACTGCGATTCCTGCTCCAATTGCAATAAGTGCTCCCATAATTCTAATCTCCTTTTTATTCTTTTATTTGTTCAAAAATTCCGTTTCTATTCCTGTTCTTCTGTCATAAACAGTGCGGTCAGAAATACAAATACATATGCCTGAATCAGACCGTCAAAAATATCGAAATAGAAATTCATCGGAAGTGGTATAATCAGCGGAACAAATGCTTTTAAAAGTTCCATTACCACAAATCCTGCCAGCATGTTACCAAACAGTCGCATACAGAGCGACAATGGGCGGATAAAAATTTCCAGAATCATAATCGGTGCAACCACCGGCACCGGTTTGGCAAAATGCTTGACCCAATGTTTCATACCGTTTTTATGTATTCCTGAATATTCGATCAGGCACATACTCATCACGGCAAGTGCTGCTGTTACATTCAGATCTTTTGTCGGCGGCTTAAAGCCAAGCAGACCAATCATGTTGGCGCACGCCAGATAAAGAAGAACTGTGATCAGATACGGTATATATCTTTTGTTCCCTTTACCGAGGATCCCTTCAAAGAAATCCGTTGCCCAGTCAATTGCAGCTTCCAATGCCAACTGAACTTTTCCCGGGTTTTCTACCTTCAGATTTCTCACCAGAATCAACGATAATCCTACCAGAACTGCCATAATGATCCATGTAACAACCACAGATTCTGAAATTCCGCCGAGAACCGGAAGCTCAAATACCGTTTTGCAGTTCAGCTCTTCCATCAATTCTGTTGCTAAATTTTCCGTATCGCTCCCTCCTTTTCCTGTCTATTTTTTCATTCCTGCCCTTTTTCGGGGTCTTCCCTTTTCTCTTCCAGGTGGAGGCCTCTTCTGAGCATAAAATAAGGAAATTTCATATCTTGAAATCTCCATACAAAAGTCCCCTTTTCAGACAGTGTGCCTAAAAAGTTATCTAAATCCTACTCCCAGCAAGTGGGTTTGTCAACAAAAAAATTTTTGATTTTCTTTTTCTGATCGTACTCTTTTTTTTGTCGAAATTTCCAGTCTTTTAAAATACGTTTTTTTCTTTTTTTAGGAATATTTCAGCCTTATTTTACTGACCTTTCGTCATTTTTATTTCGCTCCAGTCTTTTTTCACTAATATACAGTAATTCCCTCGCACTTTTTTCATCAAACTTCCATAATATTGTGAAACACCTATCGTTCTGTTTGTGGAAATACTCTCTGAAACCATAAAAAAAGAGGACTTTCTGCACATAGAAGCACAATTCTGTGTACAAAAAGTCCTCTTTCCACCTTATTCTCTCTTTTGAGATTGTATTTTCTCCTTATTTTCAGACTCCTCTAGAGATTGTTCTCTTGCAATTTTGAGGAAATCTCTCTCCGCTCTTTTTCTTCTCGGAATAAATATGCCTGCAACGCCCTTTCCACGGCTTCTCACATAGAAAAACCCAATTACCGAAAAAACTGCTGCACCGATAAAATTCACAAACAAGTCTTCCATCGTGTCAATCAGCCCGATATCCAGATATCCGCCTACTCCTAATGGCTGTCCGTTGATCATCACTTCCCTGATCTGATCAATCGTCACCGGAACATTTCTTCCATCCGGATTCAGCATTACCGATGCGATTGCAGACAAAACCGTGTCTTTCTGCATATCATATCCAAGAAACTGATCCATCCCAAACTCAAAAAACTCCCACACAACTCCGATCGTCATAGAAAAACAAAATGCTACGATTGCGGTAAACACCGGTGACAGATTAAATACGGTACGCTCACTCCGGTTCAGCAGATCCACCAGCGAAAACCCGATTGCCGCTGCCAAAAATCCATTCAGTGTATGCAGCACTGTGTCCCAGAACGGAAACAGGAGATAAAATTCATTGATCTCACCTAATATCTCCGCTGCAAATATAAAAAACAATACGATAATCTCCAGCGTTGTCGGCAGCTCTATTTTAAACGTCACCTGCACAAAACTTGGAACGATCAGAAGCAAAAGTGTCAGAATGCATAAAAATACGTTTTCATAATTCTGATTCAAAACCTGGAGCACCAACATCACGATCACTAGAATCCGCAAAATAAGATACACCATAAATGAACTTTTATGTTCCCTGAGTTCCATTTTTATCGCTTCCGCCATATGGCGGAAATAGCCGTTTTGTTTTTTCTCTTTCTTTTCTTTCATTCCCCACTCCCTTTCTGCTCTTCTGTATCATTTCAAACGATACTTCCATTTCCTTTACACTTAAGAATATTATAGAAAGATAACATCGGGATTGCAAGATTGTTCTGTTGGGGTGCCTTCCTTGAGAGACCTTCTCTTTTTTCTATAGTTCTATAAACTTATACTTCCCTGCACCCAGTCCTGTGACTTTTTTTATGACTTTCGCTGCCTTCATTGCATTCATAACATTTGTTGCTTTGGATTTTGAACATCCTAACCATTCCATAATATTTGCCTGTCCAAATGGTTTGTCTACTCCACTTTCCAGAAATACTCTGCCACTATTCTCAATAAATTTCTCCGTAATCTCTGCTTCCTTGAATAATGGCAAATACTTTTCAAAAGTGTTGCTTACTTTTTCATTGTCATTGCTTACTTTTTCATTAGCGTTGCTTACTTTTTCATTGGCGTTGCTTACTTTTTCATTGGCGTTGCTTACTTTCCTAAACATTGTAACCTTAAATCCATTTCCAAACTCTTCAAATGTCGGTTCAGGTAAATCATACTCTCTACATCTGTTTATAATTCTCGGTATCCCTGTTCCCCATGCCTCTACTATATGCATATAATGAAACGCTTCTGCAATCGCTTCATTTCTGCAAGTAGATTTTCCTAACTTTGCAGTTTCAATATCCAATCCACCATAAAGCATCCCAGGTGATAACACCTCAACTCTGTCATCAAAAATGCTCACCTGAATACAAGACTTATCTACATAACTCCTGTGTACAACAGCATTGGCAATCATTTCTCTAATAGCAGATACTGGAAGTTCATAAGAATCATTTCTATATATCCCTCCGATTTCTGCCCCCATATTAATATGCCTTAAAACAAATTGATATGCTTTTTCCACCTGTTCGTAAATTGGCCCATCAAATTCTTTTTGATCAATAAAAACATCTCTGATTGTTCCCTTAAATAATGCACATTGAATTTTTGATGCTTTACTTTTGTTATCTGTCATCAGATCAAATGCATGTGTCGGATAGAGCGTTCTCCCTACCCTACAAAGAATTCCAAAATCTTCAAGCTTCTCTATAGTCATGTCCTTTGCTGCATTTTTTTCGTCTGTTTTACAGGATATAACTGCTATCTTTTTCATTGTTTCGCAAAGTTTCAATGCCTTTTCTTTGTCAAATTCTCTTCCTATTTCCTGTAGTGAATCATAGGAAATATTCTGGCCTTCCAACTCTAACTCTTTTAATTTTCTTGCGTCAGCAGGTCTGCTTGTTCCATTAATTCGAATAAAAGCTGTAGTCTCTTTTCCTTTTTTCGCAATATAATAAGGTCTGAACTTTCCAGGAACAATATCTATGACAAGTACCGTTTTTTCTTCTATTGTCTGGATTGAAATATCCGGTTCAATCTGTGGTGTACACGCATCTGAAACCATATTAGAAATGGAATCCGACAATTTAAATGGGCTTTGTTCGCCAATTCCATAAACAGTCCCTGTTTCATCCTCAATTCCTACTATCACTTTCCCACCTGTGCTGTTAGAAAATGCAATAATATCTTTTAAAAATTTCTCATGATTACCTGGAATTTCTCTTTTAAATTCAATATTCTTTCCTTCGCCAAAATAGTTCTTATCAATCATGTTCTCACCTGCTTTCTACTATGATAAATTTAACCCTTTCAACAGTCATTTTCTGTATTATTTCCATCAGCAAAGATCTTATTTCAAAACATTGGATAAATACCGGCTGATTGGCCTGAATATTGAACCTTAGATTCTTCTGAACTTTTAAAACTCAAAAGTGCTGCAAGAATACAGCTTACGAATAAATTTATTATACACTCTTTTTCCAGAATAAAGCAATTCATATTTTCTACAAAAACAACAAAACCTTTTTATAAATTATATCTTGCACTTTCTTTTTGTTTTCTCTAAACTGAAACTAAAATAATTGTTACAAAGGAGAATTTCATGCAGCATCCCTTTCCTTATGAAGTCATATACAGTGACAGAAAATCCCTCGCAATTCAGATTACTGCACAGGCGACGGTCCGTGTCCGGGCACCCAAAAACTGTCCTGCCCCGACCATTGATACATTTCTTTACGAAAAGCAAGCCTGGATCCTAAAGCATCTGGACTCGGCATCTCAGCGTCTTGAGCAATCTTCTGAAAAACCTCAGATTTCTGAAAATGACCGGAAACGATACATCCAGCTTGCACGGGATATTTTTACACGCAAGACAGAATATTATGCCCGTATCATGGGCGTCACCTACGGCCGTATCTCCATCCGGGAACAGAAAACCCGCTGGGGAAGCTGCTCCAGCGCCGGAAATTTAAACTATAACTGGCGTCTGATCTTCGCTCCGGAAGAAATCGTGGACTACATCGTTGTACATGAACTCGCCCACCGTCTGGAAATGAATCACTCAAAAGCCTTTTATAATATTGTAGAATCCGTACTGCCCGATTACCGAAAAGCACAGAAATGGCTGCGGGAAAATGGCGGAAGTTTGTGAATATATGTAGCTTTCATAAACAAATCATTGTAGCGCAGCGAGGAAATACACATCCCGACTTCATCACTCTCTTACGGGTGGAAAGCTCCAGTTAATTCTTTCTGTGTTGTATAAAGGGGCATTTTAGGCAAAGCAAGCATATACAGATGGTTTTGCATTCCATCGGATTTGCTCCATCCTCTGCCTTATACAAAACTACGCAAATCATATGTAGCTTTCATAAACAAATCATTGTAGCGCAGCGAGGAAATACACTTGATTTTGGCTGTTAGGCTGTTATATGTGAGCCAATTGGCGAACATATCCAACAGGCGTTACAGCCACTTCAAGGGATTTCTTCGGCGGAGCCTGATTTGTGTTGAAAGCTACATATCTTTTGCGGACTTTTCGCATAAGCTCTCTCACATTTGCTTCCTCACCACCCGGTATTCATCCCCCACCTGATAATACGGGCACTCTCTGAAATCTCCCTGCACAAATCTCACCATCTCATCTTCATCCAGATCCTGCGTACAGACATAGCACTCATAATCGTCATCATATTCATAATTCATGCAGCTTTCGCAGTTTGCCGCTGTTTTTCTGCCTCGCATCTTATACCTCCCCCAGTTCTTTTAACACCTGATATACGTAAGAAACAGGAAGTCCTACGACATTGAAATAGTCCCCTTCGATCTTCTCAATGAATGCGGAAAATCTCCCCTGAATTCCGTAAGCCCCGGCCTTATCCATAGGTTCTTTGCTCTCTATATATTTCTGGATTTCTTCTGTGCTCATCGGATTGACAGAAACTTTTGTTTCCACTGCGTGGCTGATCACCGTTTTTTCTCCGTTTTCATCAAAATCCAGAACCGCAACACCCGTATATACCTGATGTGTATCTCCCTGCAGTGACCGGATCATCTCAAAAGCCTCCTGTTCATCCTTTGGTTTTCCCAGAATTTGTTCTTCATGCACAACGATCGTATCCGCACCGATCACGATCACATTCCTTGCCGGGATCTCGGATGCCACATTTTCCGCTTTCATCAGCGCCAGCTCTTTTACAATCTCCTTTGGAACCGTATTTGTATACACTTCTTCCTTATTGCTGACACGCACTTCAAACGGAACCCCGATCTGTGATAAAAGCTCTTTTCGCCTCGGTGAAGCTGACCCTAAAATTATTTTCTTCATACTAAAAACTCCTTGTTGTACTTTGTTGTTGATAATAACACTTTTCTGCCTGTTATGGTAGACTTTCCATCCGAAAATATCGTATGATAATTATTGTTTACATCAATTATAACCTTTTATTTTGAACTTTTCACAAGGAGGAGATTCTATGGAACATCTCAACGAATACCTGGATTTTATCCGCACCGTAGAGGGGATCAAATCTGTCACCCGCACTGCCTGGACCAAAACAGGACGACAGGAAAGTACGGCAGAACATTCTTTTCGTCTTGCGCTGCTTGCTCTGACTCTGATCGATGAATTTCCGGAGCTGGACGCTAAAAAAGTGCTTTCCATGTGTCTGATCCACGATCTCGGAGAACTCTATGCCGGAGATATTCCTGCAATTTCCAATACGGATCCCCTTGCAAAATCCAAACAGGAATACCTTGATATTTGTCGGATCTTCCAGATTCTCCCCGAGCCAAAACGGTCAGAATTTCTTTCTCTGTGGAAAGAATACAACAACTGCTCCACCCCGGAAGCGCATCTGGTAAAAGCACTGGATAAAGCAGAAACGATCCTGCAGCACAATCAGGGAAAAAATCCACCCGATTTTGATTATGCATTCAATCTCACTTACGGAGCCTCCTACTTCAAAGGCGATCCGCGGCTGGAGGAATTAAGAAGCATACTGGATGCAGAAACAAACGCTGTCATAGAATATACACAAGAAAAGGAGAACCACCATTTATGATTCAAATCATCATTTCACCTGCGAAAAAAATGAATATATGCGAAGAATTTCCCGGCACTGCCACCACCCCTGTTTTTGCAGAACAGACAAACCTTTTATATCAGACACTAAAGCAGATGTCATTTAAAGAATTGCGGAAACTTTGGAAATGCAGTGAAAAACTGGCCCTTCAAAATACAAAAAGACTGTGCGAATTTACACCGGCTGACGCTGTCACTCCCGCGGTTCTCGCCTATGAAGGAATCCAATACCAATACCTCGCACCGGGCATCTTTTCTGATACACAGTGGGACTACGTAAACCGGCACCTGAACATTCTTTCCGGATTTTATGGTGTGCTGTGCCCTTCAGATGCTGTCATTCCCTATCGTCTGGAGATGCAGGCCAAACTGGAAACTGAGAATGCCACTGATTTGTATCATTTCTGGAACGATCAACTATATCAGGCATTGTACTGTAAATTTGAGAAAAACGCTCCGAAAGAACTCATCAATCTCGCTTCCGCAGAATACAGCAAAGCAGTACTTCCTTATCTGGCAAAAGACGTACACTGCGTCACCTGCATTTTCGGAGAATTCGTTCAGGGAAAAGTAAAGGTGAAAGCCACGCTCGCGAAAATGGCGCGGGGAGAAATGGTCCGCTGGATGGCAGAACACCAGATTCAGACTGCAGAAGAGCTGAAACAGTTCACCGGACTTGGATTTGCTTTCGAAGAGTCTCTATCTTCCGGGACAGAGTATGTGTTCCTGAAAAAAGCTATCTGCCCGGAAGATTAGACTTTTCTTATTCTGCCTTCATTTCCCGGATCTCTCCGCACGCGATCATAGCGCCGGAGTTTCCGGAAGGCTGGGTTGTCATATCATCCGGATGTGCGTGTATGATAACCGCTCTTCCGATCACATCCTCGGGATGAAACCGATCTGTGTAAAAGATCAAAAATGCATTTCCGTCATTTGCCAGAAGCGAAGGCATATCTCCCGCATGCTGCGGGTGCATGGCATTTGTCGGATTGTAGTGTCCGTCCGCCTGTGCAAATGGTTCCGCTTTTGTTCCCTGACAGGTTCCCTCATGAATATGAAATCCGTGAAAAGCATTTCCGTCAGGCAGATTGCGGATATCGGCTGCCACGATCGTTCCATTGTGAACTCCGAAAAAATATACCATTCCCCGGATTTCTGGAAATTCTGAGCTTCCTTTGATCTCTGCAGCGGCATCCGGAATGGTCTGTATCTCTGAAAACATCTTACCACCTCCCGGATTACCATATGCAGTTTTTGAAAAATTGTTATTCCTGATGCACTCTCCATGCTTCTGTTAAAAGCTCCGGCTCTTCGATCAGACGCAGCGCACCCTTCGCCATACATTCTGTCACATACAGCATTCCCTTCTGCCCAATGCTCATTCCGGACTGTGCGGCTGCACTCCAGTGATGCAGCGGTGTACCCTTGCACATGGTCGCCGCACTGAGCATCACAGTTGGCACGGTATGACTGACTTCTGAGACATCGGTTCCGATTGCCAGCAAAACAGGTTGGTCTTCCAACGGTTCCAGACCTCCAAAATAATTTCCGTCATTGACCAGTCCCGCTTCTTTTGTGAGGCTTTCTGCAAACCGCAGCTCCTCTTCTGTATATTCCGGAAGATTGGTCTGTTCCATTGCCTGATAAAATACTTCTGCCAGCGGTCGGTTCACTTTCATCTCCTGATTGCTCGTCACAAGCTCGATCTCCACTCTCGTCCCGGTCATAAGAGCCGCTCCTTTTGCACAGTCATCCACCCGCCTGGATGCGTCCTCTGTCCGCGAACGTTTGGATGAACGGATAAAATAATTCGTAGAAGCAAAGTCCGGTACAATATTGGCCGGTCCGTCTGTATTCGTATAGGTATAATGCATCCTCACGTCATCTGCCACATGCTCTCTTAGGTAATTGACTCCCACATTCATCAGTTCTGCGGCATCCAGCGCACTTCTTCCCAGCTCCGGATGTTTGGAGGCATGGGCTTTGACTCCATAAAACTTATAATTTTTCATATCCTGCGCCTGCCAGATGTCGTAACTGACCCGATTCCGGTCAAACGGATGCCAGGTGATCGCCGCATCCAGGTCATCAAACACTCCTGCCTGATTCATCTGAATTTTCCCAAGAATAATTTCCTCAGCCGGGCAGCCATACACCCGGATGGTCCCGGAAAGCTGCGCTTTTTCCATCCGCTCTTTCAAGGCACAGGCTGCCCCTGCGCAGGCTGTGCCAAGCAGATTGTGTCCGCATCCGTGCCCCGGCGTTTTCAGCGGCTGATACGTGCAGACCGGCTCCTGGCCAAGACCCGGAAGAGCGTCATACTCTGCCAGAAATCCAAGTATCGGTTTTCCTGTTCCCCACTCTGCAACAAATGCGGTCTGAAGCCCTGCGATTCCTTTTGTGATACGAAATCCTTTTTCTTCCAGATAGTCAGAAAGACAGGCTGAAGATACGACTTCTTCTTTGGAAAGTTCCGGATGCCGAAAAATGTAATCTGCTGTGTTAACCAGTTCTTCTGTGTGTTCCTGTATCCATGTGTGAATATGATCTGCTGTATTTGCGTCTTTTTCCTCGCCTGTCCATACCCCAAGTCCGCTCCCAAGCTTCTCCCCGGATAGCAGATATTTTCTGGCTGCTCTCTGCAGGCTGGTGTCCTCTGCATAGTTTCGGGGATCCGTCTCCAATTCTCCGAAAATCCTCTCTTCTGCCTCTCTCCCCTCAAAATCAACCGCAACAATATGAAACAATGTCTGGAGCTGCAAAATATTAGATTCCGGCTTCATAATTTCTTTGAGCCCCGGATATAAAAGCCAGGAATGACAAAGATATACCTGCTTCTCCTTCCAGAATTGTTCTGCCTGACGAAATGAATCCAGACAGGCATCAAGCTCCAGCTTCTCTCCCTGCGGGATATGCACGCTGATCACGGGATCTCCTTTGTGAACCGATATCCCGTCTGTCTGTATCTCCCATAAAGACGGGATCCTCTCAAATTCCAGACGCCCAAGCCGAAACAGACTCATATCCAGATGTCTGCAAAACCAGTCGTACTGCGCAATCCCATATTCTCCATACGCTTTATAACAATTTTCACACCACAATGTCAGATCATAAAACGTATCCCGGTAAACCCGTCTGGAAATCCCCTGTTCACAATACCGATCATAAACCTCACAGGCCATTTTTGAAAAACAATATAAAAATACCAGCCGGAAATCTTCTCTTTTTTTCACTGCTTCATAAAACAAATTCACATCTCTGAGAAATAACTCCCGCAGCTTCTCATATTCCCCTTCTGTGATCTCCAGCTTTTCAAGCTGCCGCACAGCGTCCGGCATCAGGGATATTTCCTCCCAAAATTCCAATAATTTCATTGTGCACCTCCGTTTTTTGTTTTCCTCTGTTGATTCTATCTGTCAGCATACTTCATTCTTGTGGTATTTGCAATTCGTTTTACGTCTTCCCTTTCTCAATCAGATATATATACAACATTTTGCACATAATCATAGAAAAATCTACTAAAAAATTGTATAATATATAAAAGTTTATGAAAGAGAGGATTCACTATGAAGCAAAATAATATGTTAGCAATGATCCTGGCGGGCGGACGAGGCACCCGCCTGCATGACCTGACAAATAAAGTGGCAAAACCCGCGGTTTCATACGGCGGAAAATACCGTATCATCGATTTTCCACTCTCCAACTGCGCCAACAGTGGAATTGATATTGTCGGTGTGCTCACGCAGTATGAATCGATCTTGCTGAACAGCTACGTTGCGGCAGGCAGACGCTGGGGACTGGATGCCAAAGACAGTGGAGTCTATGTACTGCCTCCACGTGAGAAAGCAGATTCCAATCTGGATGTATATCGGGGGACTGCAGATGCGATTTCCCAGAACATCGATTTTATTGACACCTACGCTCCGGAATATATTCTGATCCTGTCCGGTGATCATATTTATAAGATGAATTATGATGCCATGCTAAATTATCACAAAACCTGCGGTGCAGATGCCACGATTGCTGTGATCGAAGTACCGATCAAAGAAGCAAGCCGGTTCGGGATTATGAATACCGATTCTACAGGACGTATCGTAGAGTTCGAAGAAAAACCGGAACACCCAAAAAGTAATCTGGCATCCATGGGGATTTACATTTTTAACTGGAAGCTGCTTCGCAAAATGCTGCTGACAGATATGAAAAATCCGGATTCCAACCACGATTTCGGAAAAGATATCATTCCTACGCTGTTAAATGATGGGAAAGATCTTTATGCCTATAAATTTGAGGGCTACTGGAAAGATGTTGGAACAATCGACTCTCTCTGGGAAGCAAATATGGATCTTCTGGACAAAAATAATGCTTTGGATCTCAACGATCCCGCATGGAAGATCTATACGGAAGATCCGACAACACCTCCTCATTATATCGGACCAAACGCCGATATTAAACGCTCTTTCATTACCCAGGGCTGCATGATCGACGGTGAAGTCAAAAACTCCGTGTTATTTACCAGTGCCAAGATCGATACCGGCGCCAGAGTCATTGACAGTGTACTCATGCCGGGAGTGATTGTCGAAGCAGGAGCTGTCGTACAGCGCGCCCTGGTCGCTGACGGAGTGCGGATCGGGAAAAATGCCGTAGTAGGCAGTCCGGACAGCGAACATATCGAACTTGTTGCAAAACGTGTGAAAGGAGCAGAATAATATGAGCAAGGCATTAGGAATCATCAACTTTTCCGGAAACCACATCTGGGTAAAAGGACTGCAGTCTTACCGTCCGATCGGTGCCATGTCCTTCCTCGGAAGATACCGTGTCATCGATTTTCCGCTTTCCAATATGAGCAACAGCGGCATTGACCAGATTCAGGTGTATATTAATCAAAAGCCCCGTTCTCTTACCGAACATATCGGAACCGGAAGACATTACAATATCAACTCCAAACGTGGAAAAGTCCGAATCCTCTTTTCTGAAAACGGAATTGAAAACAGCATTTATGACAACGAAATTGCAGCTTACATAGAAAACATAGAGTGTATTGAAAATACACCTTGCCCGTACGTGATCATTGCCCCGAGTTACATGGTATACTCCATGAACTTTGATTCACTGTTACAGAGCCATATCGACTCCGAAGCGGATATTACGCTGCTGTATCATTCTGTTGACAATGCAAAGGATCACTTCTTAAACTGTGATCTTCTGAATCTGAACCGCCAGAAAGGTGTTCTCTCGATTGAAAAAAACAGAGGAAATGCAAAAAACAGAAATATCTTCATGGATACTTATGTAATGAAAAAAGAACTGTTTATCGACCTGATCAAAAAAGGGCATGATATGTCCTCTATGTACACACTGCCCCAAGTCATCAATATAGAATGCAGCGAACTGGATATCCGCGGAGTTTCCCACCGTGGCTTCTTTGCCGCCATTACAGATTTGAAAAGCTATTACGAAGCGAATCTTTCCCTGCTCGATTTTAAATCCGCCTTCAGTCTGTTTGATGATAACTGGCCGATCTATACAAAAACGACAGATTCCTGTCCGACTCAATATTTTGAGACTGCAAATGTAAAAACCTCTTTCGTATCCAACGGATGCCTGATCGAAGGCACTGTGGAAAACTCTGTGATCGGACGTGGATGCATGATTAAAAAAGGTGCTGTTGTAAGGAATACCGTTCTCCTTCCGGGCGCTTATGTAGGAGAAGACGTTCATGTGGAAAATCAGGTGGTAGACAAGCGTGCAAAGCTCTTACACGCCAAAGAAATTATTGCAAATGTAGACAATCCGGGATATATCAAGAGGAATGATACCGTATAAAGTAAAGCAGGATGCTTAAGGATTTATTCCTTGTCATCCTGCCTTATTTTTTCTTTTATCAAAAAATAATCTGAATTCCATTCGGTTGTAAAATTAAATCTGCAAGTTTTTCGCTGTCCAGAGAAATATGCAGAAAATTTCTGCCGGGAACTTTTATGTGATTATCTCACTCCAAACTGATATATTGTCGTGGTGTCGTATTTTTCTCCTTTTTTCAGTACCGGTGACGGGAAGCTTTCCTCATTCGCCGCATTCGGATAATACTGTGTCTCCAGACAGAAGCCGGAGTTATCGTGGTAGATCATGTTGCGTTTTCCTCTGACTCCCTCCAGGAAGTTTCCGGTATAGAACTGCACACCCGGAAGATCCGTATATACTTTCATGGTAATTCCGGACTGCTCTCCTTCCACCTCTGCAATCTTGCGCAGTGTCTGATCCCATCCATCGATGACAAAGTTGTGATCATATCCCTTGACCAGACGCATCTGATGATAGTCGGATGCCAGCTCTTCTCCGATCACTTTTCCTTTTGTGAAATCCATCGGTGTACCTTCCACCGGCCAAATCTCTCCTGTCGGAATCGAACCGGTCTCTTTTACCGGTGTAAACGAAGATGCCTGCAGTCTTATCCAGTGACGTCTTACGCTGCCGCAGTTATGTCCATTCAGGTTAAAGTAAGTGTGGTTCGTCATATTCACGATCGTTGTCCGATCAGATTCTCCTTCATAGTGGATCTTCAACTCATTTTGATCTGTCAGGGTATAGGTCACGGTAATCGAGAAGTTCCCCGGATATCCCTGGTCTCCATCCGGGCTGTCCAGATGAAAAGAAACACTGTCTTCCTCCTCTTTCACACAATCCCAGAGGCGGAACGCATAACTGTCCGGTCCACTGTGCAGGTTATTCTCTCCCTCATTTTTCGGAAGGTGATACTCTGTCCCATCCAGCACAAATCCGGCGCCTTCTGTCCGGTTTGCCCCCCGTCCGACTGCTGCCCCGAAGAAAGTTCCGTTCTCTTCATAATCCGATACTTTGTCATATCCAAGCACAATATCCTTGCGCTCTCCCGCAAAATCTTTCATCTCCACGGATACGATTGCCGCTCCGAGACTGCTGATCTTCACACGCATTCCCCGAATGTTGCGCAGCGTATAGGCAGTTACTTCTCTTCCATCTTTTGTGGTTCCAAATATTGTTTTTTCGATACTCATAAGCTCTCCTGTCCGGCATCTTTTCTCTTCCCCAATGCCTGTCCTGTTTACTTCATATTGTAGCTCTGTTTTGCCTGCTCCGCAAACACTTTTTCAGGAAAGTGGAATCAGGATCCGCAGTTCAAACCAGTTCTTTTTCAAATCCGTTGTCACAGAACCTCCGTATTTTGCCGCAGTGCTTTTGATACTCTTCATGCCAAACCCATGAAAGCGCCGGTCTTTCTTTGTAGTGACCGGAATTCCATTTTCAAACTGTAACGACTCCTCACAATAATTTTCACACCGGATCCTGAGAAAATTTTTCTGCTTTGCAACCGACAGATGGATCAGTCTTTTTTCCTGTTCCCTCAACTTTTCCACACTTTCGATCGCATTATCCAAAATATTGCCAAATAACGCACTGATGTCCATATCTTCCATAAAATTCAACGCACTTCCGTCTGCCACACACGTCAGTCCGATCCCATTATTCTGACAATACAGACTTTTACTTGTCAGAACAGCATCCAACACTTTGTTCCCCGTCTTATTCTGGGCTTCATAAATCTTGATTTCTTTTTCCATCTTCTCCAGATACTCTACCGATTTTCGGCTGCCCGCTTCCGATTTCAAAAGTGCGATCTGATGCTTCAAATCATGATACTTCTGATTGACAATCTCGATGCTCTCCTGAGAAAGCTGATAATTTTTGTACTGCATCTGTAAAATATTCTGCAGCGTGTCCACCTCAAATTTCATCTGCAGCTCCCGCACCTGAATGTGGTACGCATAGAGAACCGCCATTCCACTCATATCTACCAGGGTCCGGATAATAAACATTTCCGCTGCAAACTGACTGCTGAACGGACTGTCCTTATCAATATAACTAAGGTTACTGACTGCAAACACCGCAGCTGTAATAATCAGAACCGTAAACAGCTCCCGACGATTGATATGCATTTCTTTGCCGCCTTTTTGCAAATACTTTTCCAGCAGATATAAAATTCCAAATATGACCGCATACACGACCACAAGGAGCACCCACTGTACACTTTTTGCATGATTGACCTGAAACGTTTTCACCGTATAATAATAGATCTGCCAGCCGAAAGATGCAGCAAATTCTCCGCTGATAAACGCCCTCGCACAGTAATATCCGGCTTCAGCAAGTGAAAACTGACAGCACCGGTAAATATAAATCAAAAACAGGGAAACTGAAACCAGCATACACGGAAGGAACAAACTGGTCCTCACCCCGGATCCGTTTCTCATTCGTGCATGTCACAATGAACGCTGCCAGCCAGTATGCCAGCGAATAATAGTATCCCGGAGTATTAATCATTTCCTGTAAGATTTGCCCATGGATATTTTCCCTCATTTGACGCATTCAATCTTTTTGCATTTCCTATTGCATATTCCATATACGGATGTAAGATTTCATACATATCTTTACGATTTTTCTCATACTCACCAGAGCCAATTTGTTTTAAACACTCCGTTAGCTTTGGCCAATATTCTTCTCGATGAATATCTGACTGCATATATGAAAAATGTAATAAAAACCATAATTCTATACACTGATTAGACCAAACGGCATGAAACGTTGTTTCATCATTACTATCTGTATCACAAGATTGCAAAACAGAATCTATGTGATCTGCCGGAAAATCATCCGTATCATAAACAATCCAAACATGTTTGTATACATTTGAACTTTCTTCCGCACGAGTTTTCGCTTTCTGAAATAAACTAATCGTATTATCACCTTCACCATATACATCTAACTTTATCTTCTCTGGATATTTCTTATTTATAACATCCTTTATTGAACCAAAATATTCAGGTTCTGTATCTGTTCCTTCTGTTACAATAAGGTGATACTCTGGCTGAATCTTGATAGCTCTATCCAATCTCTTTTTCATCCATTTTTTATCTAAATCACTTTTTTTCGGAGGTTTTAGGCTCAAATCCACTCACCCCCACTCAACATGTTCTGCAAATAAGGATCTGCACCATACCTACCTTCCAAATACTGCTTATCATATGCAGCTGTATTATTCACTCTTTCATTGTCTTCCCGTCTAATTTCATACAAGGAATAAACTTGGCTGCTATGGTTTTCATCCAAAGCTGCAAACCATATTTCATCTCTTCTGAATACTGTGTTTTTCATTGTAGCAATATCATGAGACGTAAATAAAAGCTGAGCTCCATATTTATTGATTTTTTTATTCTTAAACATAGATATTACGTATCGCAAAAGCTTAGGATGCAGCTTTGCATCTAACTCATCAATAATTACCAGACGTCCTTCCTGTAATGCTACAAGTATAACCGGAAGCGCTGCAATCAACTTTCTTATTCCATCAGATTCATGATTAAACGGCAATTCATATTTCTTACCCGAAATTGTTCGTACAGTATATAACTGCTCTTCCTTTTCATCATATCTATAATCCTCTACATCAATGCCCATTTCGTTCAGCAACATAATAATCTGATTCTTTGTCTGTTCATTATCAGATACCATAATCTGCAATTCTGCAACAGGGTTCGCATAATTACGAATGATACATGACTCAAACCACTCTTGAACCTCTGTTATCACAGGTATATTATAATTAATTGCCAAAAAAGATAAAAATGGCATTTTCTCATTCACTTTGGTATTTACATTCTCTTTACTTAAAATAGTTCCTAAAGTAAGCTCTTCGCCGTCACGATAAAAAATATGTGCAGGCTTTTTGCCTCCTATTGTTTTCCGATCCAATGTTTCTGCTGATATTTCATCTTTTAAAACAGCTAAATAGTAACGGTACTCATATTTTTCTGTACGAAAGAAAGTTTCAAACTCAGTAGGCTCATCTTTCGATTCACTATCAAATAAAAAAGGCTCTGCGACAACCTTTTGCTGCATAATGACCCTCTTTCTAGTACTTCCTAAATCATGAATCGGTCTCACCACTGTTGTAATAAGACAAGATAACGCTCGGATCAAATTCGTCTTTCCGCCGCCATTTGGTCCATAAATAACACTCACAGGCAAAAGATCACTACACTTATCTTTCACAATCAAATTATCTTTGAATTCCGGAATTGCAGTTGCCCGCAAATCAAAAACAGTTTCATCTCTATATGACTTAAAATTCTGAAACGAAAACTGACATAGCATTTTTATCGCCTCCTTTTTACAGCCAGTATAACACTATTTTTTCCATGTTTCAATTTTTATATTCAATTTCATAAAAAATATTTTTTATTTTTAATATAAAATTCGTATTTTAAGATTTTATTTTACTTCCTCAAACAAAATACGACAGAAGAGCTTCTTTTTTCGCTCTCCTGTCGTATTTTATCTCTTTGTGCTCAACGCTATTTTCAAAACTCAAACACTGCCACTCCATATGGCTGCAGCGGATATGCGATCGAATACTTCTGACCATCGCATTCCTGCTTCACCGGCTTATATACCTTCGGACGTTCCACACCCTTTCCGCCGTATTTTGGATCGTCACTGTCCAGAACCAGCTTCAGCTGCTTTCTGCGCGGCACACCCACCCGGTAATCCGGACGTTCCATCGGCGTAAAGTTGCAGACAAACAACAGATTCTTCTTATTATCTCTGGAATGTCTCACAAAACTGAAAATACTGCGGAAGGTATCGTCCTTGTTGATCCACTCAAACCCTGCCGGATCCGTATCCAGTTCATACAGCGCCTTATTGTGTCTGTACAGATGAAGCAGATCACGGTACCAGTTCTGGATCTGCTGATGCGGCTCCTCCGCAAGCAGATACCAGTCAAGCTCCCGCTCTTCGCTCCACTCCCGAAGCTGCGCAAACTCCTGTCCCATAAACAGCAGCTTTTTGCCCGGATGTCCCGTCATAAATGCATACGCCGCTTTCAGATTTGCAAACTTGTCAAAGCCAAGTCCCGGCATCTTATTGAGCATCGAGCACTTCAGATGCACCACCTCATCGTGGGACAGCACCAGAATATAATTCTCACTGTACGCATACTCCATGGAAAAGGTCATCTGATAATGCGCCCCTTTCCGGAACAGCGGATCTAATTTCATATATTCGGTAAAATCATGCATCCAGCCCATATTCCACTTCAGACTGAATCCAAGACCGTCATCCTCCGGCGCGCCTGTCACCTTCGGCCATGCGGTAGATTCCTCCGCGATCATCATAGCACCTTGATTTCTTCCCAGAACCACACTGTTTAAATGCTTGAAAAACGCGATCGCTTCCAGATTCTGATTGCCGCCGTACTGGTTCGGCACCCACTGCCCGTCCTGCTTCCCATAGTCCAGATATAACATCGATGCCACCGCATCCACACGAAGTCCGTCCACATGATAATGCTCGATCCAGAACAATGCATTGGCGATCAGGAAATTCTGCACCTCCGGCTTGCTGTAGTCGAAAATCTTCGTCCCCCAATCCGGATGCTCGCCCTTTCTCGGATCTGCATATTCAAATGTCGGCGTTCCGTCAAAGTCCGCCAGCCCATGCGCATCCTTTGGAAAATGCGCAGGTACCCAGTCCAGGATCACACCGATGCCATTCCTGTGCAGATAATTGATCATATAGGCAAAATCCTGCGGTGTCCCGTAACGGGAAGTCGGCGCATAATATCCGGTTACCTGATACCCCCAGGATCCGTCAAACGGGTGCTCCGCAATCCCCATCAGCTCCACATGGGTATACCCCATCTTCTTCACATAATCCGTAATCGAATGAGCAAATTCACGATAGGTATAAAATCCCTCATCCTCTGTGCCCGGATGACGCATCCAGGAGCCCATATGTACCTCATAGATCGCCAGCGGATTCTCCTTTTGATCCCACTTTTTCCGCTTCTGCAGCCACTGCTCGTCCGACCACTTCAGATTCGAAATATCGGTCACTCGGGAAGCCGTACCCGGACGCCGCTCCGCATAATTTGCAAACGGATCCGCCTTAAAAATCCGTTCTCCTGTCTGTGTCTCGATACAGAATTTATACAGATCCCCTTCCTGCGCTCCCGGCACAAAACAAGTGTAGATCCCAAGCGGCTCCTGACGATGCATCTCATTCGCCCCAAAATCCCATGCGTTAAATTCACCTACAACGGACACTCTCGCTGCATGCGGCGCCCATACTGCAAAATAGACACCTTCCTGCTTCTTCTGCACGGCCTTGTGTGCTCCCATCTTGCGGAAGATCTCATAGTGCGTGCCCTGTCCGAAAAGATACTGATCTAATTCTCCGATTTCATATGGCTGTAATTTCTTTTGTACGGTTTTCTGTCTTCCCATAATCCCACCTCACAGCTGCTGTTTTTTCGTATAGCTTCATTATACTTTATCTACTTTTAAAAAGAAAGTGAAAAACGACAGAATGCCGAAGAAATTCGGCTAACACGAAATTTCTTCGGCATATTGTACGAAAGATGTCGGATATTGTCTATCCTTATACTTTCGCAACTTCCTCATACTTCTTATAGTATTTTCTATAGTATCCCCCGCTCTTACGCTCCACTTTATTCAGAACAACTCCCAGGATCGGGCATCCTGCTGTTTCCAGCTTTTCTTTTGCCTCAAGAGCCAGCTTTCTCTTTACCGCTCCAGATTCAATCATCATAATTGCAGCATCCGAGCATTTTGCCACAATTGCAGCATCTATAACCATTCCAACGGGAGCGCAGTCAATAAAAATATAATCATAAATGTCACGAAAAGAGTTCAATGTATCTTTAAACAGTTCTCCGGACAACAATTCTGTCGGATTTGGCGGAACCGGACCTGCAAATAAAATATGAAGTCTGGAACTCTCTGTCGCATACACTGCTTCTGACAGACTGCACTGTCCTGACAGATAATGAGACAGCCCTTTGTCTACAGAACCGCTTTCCAACACATTGACCATCACTGATTTTCTCATATCCGCATCAATTAAAAGAACGCGTTTCCCAAGTTCCGCAAGAGATTTTGCCAGCTGATAAGTAATCGTAGACTTTCCTTCTCCGGAGAAACTGCTTGTCATCACTATCACTTTTTTATCTACCCCGGAAAATTGAATATTGGTACGAAGTGTATTCAATTCTTCTGTCATTGCATACGACATTTCTCTTTTCTTTAAAGTTACTCGCTTCATTGATTTCTCCTTTTATCTTGCATTTTTTTACTCTTTTTAATAATCTTGGATGGGTTTTTAATAAATATCTGTTCCGCCATCTGCTGTCCGTACTTCTTACTCACATACTCTGCACATGGGAGAAGATCCGGCTTCCGGTGCACCTGATCATGAGCATCGGAAGCAATGTAATGTACTTGTTTTTTTTGTATCATCTTGTGGCAAAATTGCTTCTGCCACCATCCGCTTTTTCCCAAAACATTCGCTGACGTAAGCTGTATCTGTGCCCCCATATGCACTAGTTCCTGCACAAGTGCCGGCGTCTTTGTCAGACATGGATATCGCTCCGCATGGGCTATGATCGGTCTGTATCCGGCAGCAAGAAGAGCGTAAACCTGATTCCGAATAATCTGATAATTATGACGTCCGGAAAATTCCACCAAAACATACTCTGTTCCAGCCATTGTGGGACGTAGTCCCTTCTTCAGATCCTCCACCATATGAGCATTCGTATGGTATTCACACCCCAGATATACTCGCATCCCGGAGCGTGATCTTCTGGTCATCTCATCAATTCTTTGAAACTGCCGCTCAACCTCTTTTTGCGGCGTCTCAAACATCCCCGCCCTGTAATGCGGTGTAACGATCACTGACTGTACCTGATTTCTATATTCTAACTGTAATATCTTCGCTGCATCATACAAATCCCGGGCTCCATCATCAACTCCCGGGACGATATGACAATGCATATCAATCAATCCCTGCATCGCTGACTGCCTTTCTTTTGAATGCCAATATTTTCCACAATAAAAAAGAAATCCTCTTCTGACCTGTTATGCAGAAGAGGATTAAACTTCTATGTGTGACTACGCTCTTTTCTTTCTGGATAATCCAACTGCGCCACAAGCTGCTACTACTGCAACTGCTCCAAACAATACAACCATAGAATGTTCTCCTGTCTGAGGAGATGTTGTAGAAGCGGATGTACTCTTATCCACAACAAACGCAACCGGTGATAAAGAATTAAATGTTGCTGTAATAGTTCCCTGTCCTGCTTTGGAATCTACAACTTCCCATGCTTTTTTCTCTGTATCATAGTGAAGTACAGCAACTTTTGTACTCGTTGTCACTCCTGGTACGTTAAATCTGATCGTCACCGGAAATACTGTTCCGTCCGCAACTGTAACATCTTTTACATCTACAACAGACATTGTATCTGTATATGCACTTCCCAAGAGTGCTTTCAGTGTCTCCGGTTTTCTGACATCTGCTACTGCACTCTGATACTCTGCCGGAACTTCTGCCAGGCTTGCTGTAATCGTATTTCCATTTCCATCCACACCATTATCTTTTGTATCAACTGTAACAACTCCGGATATATTTGTCGATGGTGCTGCAAATGCTGTCAAACTTACTGATAACGCCAATACCGCTGCTGCCGCAACGCTCACTAATCTTTTCAATCTCATGATGCTTTCCCCCTTGTCCTGTGGAATCTTTTTATACTTTTTTAGAATATCACTGAAATCTGGATTTGTAAACCCTTTTCCACAATTTCTTTGCAATCTGATATATTCCATATCCTGCCATCATTCCTGCCGCATTTGTAATCAGGTCATCCAGCTGAAACAGGCCTCTTCCCGTCAGCATCTGCAGCGTCTCGATCAGCAGACTCCCTGCGAATCCAAGCAGGAAGCTGCGCTTCCAGTTCCGCATCTGCTTCCACATCCAGGGACATAAAATCCCTGCCGGCAAAAACAATAATACATTTTCGATCAACTGGATCGCATAATCCGAAGATTCCTCCAGAAGACTGAAAAAAGTCAGATCCACCCGGTCTACAATTCCGGATTCCCGCGAAAACAATGTCAGATGTCCGACTACGACCACATAAATGATCATAAGACTGCTTTTTATAATAAAAGAGACTCTGCCATACTTCTTTCTGTTGTACAAGATCATGATAAGCAGAAACACTACTGCAGCTGCCAGCCCATAAGGAATATAAGCAAACGCATCTGCGACATCTCTTTCTACACTCCCTAAAATCGCTTTCATTCATATCCCCTATGATTCTACTTCTTTGTAAAAAATATTGATGATCATCTCCTGCAGACTGGCATCGTCCACATGAAATTCATCGTGTTCTTCTCCTGCCTGTACTTCTCCCGGAACTTTTAAAATCTCAGGATTCATATCATACGACGCTATCTTTTCCAGCATATCCAGACTTAAATCTGTCGTAATATACGGCTGTCCCACCTGCCAGAACTGACGCAGCATGGAGTTGCCGCCATCTTCCGTAGATTTCACTTTCTCCAGAAGCGCCTGTACAAACTGAGTCTGCCGCTCCATACGCTGTTCATTACTTCCAAGAACAGATGTATCACGGCTTCGAATATATTTCTCTGTAAGCTCCCCATTCAGTGTTATCGTACTTCCCTGGACAAATACAGGATCGATCGCGGTGTAATCTTCCGGAACAGTCATCGTTACTCCGCCGATCTGATCCACGATCGGAACAATTCCTGACATATTCAGCGACAGATAATCATGAATCGGAATATCATAGAGCAGATTGGATACTGCCTCCCTGGTCAGCTGACAGCTTCTTTTTTCCCCGTCCCCATACGCATACTGGGTTGCGATCTGAGCCGTCTCAGTCGCCATATAGTCCCCATCAATACCGTAAATCTTCACATCCGCCATAGAATCTCTTGATATTTCCAAAAGCGTAGTTGTCTTTTTGTCTGTATCTAACACCAACAGGACCAGACAATCTGACTGGCCACTCCGCCCGGTGTTCTCCTTAACTGTCACTACTTCATTTTTATCCACTCCCATAAACAGCATGGTTCGCAGATCTGAATTATACTTATACTTTTTCCCGTTGTATGTGATATAAGAAGAACCGTCCGTACTTTCAGGTTCTGCTGATACCTCTTCTTTTTCCTTATCCGCCTTTTTATTCTGCATCCCGGCATAAACCGCTCCTGCTGCCGCTATAACAGCGATCACTGCCAGAATGATGATCACAATTTTCGCTTTATCTTTAGTCTTCTTCACTGATCAACACTGCCTCCACTAAAAATCGTTTGTCATCCTGTCCCGTCATACAAGTACTAAGTGTCAGAATCCTGCTGTCTGTATTCACAGAAACATCATCCCGGATGACATTGCCCAGATTTCTGGAATTGTAAATAGAATCCAGAAATGCCTGTCTCTGATCTGCAAATGCATAGTCAAAACTATGAAGAATGTGTCTGTCATCATATACAACTGCCGCAAAAATCTGATATGTCAACTTCTTCTCCGGTGTATAGATCACCACATTCGGATGCTGCTGCATATACGACGCATCCGCATAGTTGTGCAGATTTTGAAACATACTTCCATCTTTCATGTCATGCCCGTAGATCACGGTATTAAAATCCGTAAATTCCTTCGTGTTCCAATTCTCTGTATAAATAGACCCCGGATATCCCTCCTGGCCTTCAATCGTATGATTCAGATAATACTCATTGTCCGTAGCACTCTGCGCAACGGGATAATTAATATTCGTCCCGTCAATCTGGATCCATGCATAAATATCCGGATTCTGAGCCTGAAGCTGTGCAAAATCAATCGGGATCTCCACATGTGACTCCTCTGTCTGTGGTTCCTCCTCTTTGCTCTCCTGTTTCACAACCTCTTTCTGAAGTTTCTTGTAAACCTTCTCATTTTTATTCTGCGTAACATAATAGTATCCGATATAAAACACACTTCCAATAATCACACAAATTAAAATACCAATCAGAATCTTTCTGGATTTTTTCATAGACTTTGCCCTTTCTTTAATATATGGAAAAAGAAGCAGTGCAAGTATGTTCTCCCCGGAACACCCTCCTGCAATGCCTCTCCTGTTCTATCTCTTATGCCTCTGATGATGCACGTCTTCTCTTCTTTTCCTTTGGAATTGATGCCAGTGTATTCAGCTGCAGATATCTTCTTACGTCCTCTTCCGACTTGATCGTATCATCCAGTAAGAATAATAGCGTAAATACTCCCACTGCAAGAACTGCTCCGATCAGTCCACCCATGATCATATTCTTCTTTACATTCGGACTGACTGGATAATTTGGCTTTTCTGCCTCTTCCACACTACTTGGCTTATCAATCACCATAACCTCTGAAATACGCTCTGCAACAGCATCTGCCGCCGCATTTGCAATATCTGCCGCAAGCTGTGCATCTGAATTCGTGGCAGTCATCCTCATCAAACTTGTTCCGGACGGATTCTCTATCGTGATCATCCCCTGCAGCTGCTCCACAGAGTAATTCAAATCTTTATACTTATAATCTGCTTTCAGCTTCTCCTCAATCTTGTTCATTACCGGACGGCTCTTCGCCAGTACAGAAAAGTCCGCAGTAAGCTGCTTGCTCAGTGTCAGATCCACACCGGACATACTCACCGAATTACCAAGAACATAAATCGTAGATGTCGCCTGATACTGTGGTGTGACAAACAACTTCGTATACCCTCCGACTGTCACAGCACCAATGACCAGACACAGAAGTATCACCCACGCTTTTTTCAATAATACATGAAATAATTCTATCAGATCGATCTCCATCTCATCATTTCTCATCTGTTCTTCCATCACTTATTCTCCCATAACCACATACTTTGACCTTAATCCGCTTTAGTATAACATATATTTTTCTGTTCTGAAACTGTATTATTAAACAAATTTTCGGTAAAATTTTTCCATTATCATACATAAAAGCGTAATTTCCGAATATATTATAATCATATCCCAACGCAGAAAGGTCTTATATGGAACGACTTATCACAGGCGGCATTGCCTTACTTCTTATTATCGCAATTGAAATTATACTATACTGCAGACTCGTGCGCGCCTCAAAAAAAGAATATCATGACGATTCCCTTTAACACTCTCTCACAATCCGACACATTTCATCAAACTGATCTTCCATCTCCTGCACCAGTCTGAACTGTGTACGGGCACGGACCAGATTGTGCTCCGGATATGCGGTCTTGAAATACGTATCTCCCTGCAGAAAATCCATCAGGAACCGGATTCCGCATTCGAATGTCATCAGCCTTGCGCCCCACGGAAGACTCTCTAACTCCTCCGGTGTCAGAACATCTCTTGCCATCTCCAGATACCCTTTCACATACAGTTCATACAGATTAATATCAAAATGGACCTTGTCCAGATCACGTTCATCTTCTTCCGCCGTAGATGCGCCAAAACGGATCGAATCTCCAAAATCATTGGCTGCCAGTCCCGGCATGATCGTATCCAGATCAATAATACACAATCCCTTTCCGGACTCTGCGTCAAATAAAATATTATTCAGTTTTGTATCATTGTGTGTCACACGCAGCGGCAGAACACCTGCTTCCATCCTGCTCATCAGAGCTCCGCAGTCTTTTTCTCTCGCCAGTGCAAATTCAATCTCCGAACGGCACAGACGGGCGCGGTTCTTCACATCTCGCTCTACGGCCTGTGCAAACGCTTCAAATCGTTTTACCGTGTCGTGGAAATTCGGGATCGTCTCATAAAGACTCTCTGCCGGATACTCACCCAGCTGCTTCAAAAAATGACCAAAGCTTCTGGCTGACTGGTAAAACTGCTCCGGACGCTCCACCATCTGATAGCACACAGAATTGGCGATAAAATTCGCACAGCGCCATGGCTGACCTTCATCATCCTCAAAATATGTCTCCCCGCTCTTCGTCTTGATATAAGCCAGTGTCTCACGATCCGGATCTCCGCCTTCCCGACGGATCACATCCCGTAAAAACTCTGTCACTCCGAAAATATTCTCCATTACCTTACCAGGCTCTTTGAACACATTGATATTGATTCTCTGCAGTACGTATAATGGCTTCTCTGTGCCGTCTTCCATCGGCATATATACTGCGTAAGTCTCATTGATGTGCCCTTCCCCAAACGGTTTTACATAACTGCACTGGGGACCGAATCCAAATGCATACAGTGCATCCTCAAGCGCTCTGCTGTCCACACCTTCGATCTTTCTCCTGGTAGAGAAGATTACTTCTCCTGCCTCTACCTTCTTCTCCTGCTCGATCGTACAGTTTGCTTTTACTACACTTCCAAGCCCCACATGCGCTCCGGCGCATACCAACGAATCATGATCCACAACTGCACCGCTGTTGACAAGCGCCGCCCGATCCACATGGGTATGCGTATTCACTACCGCGCGCTGCATGATAAAACATCCAGGTCCCAAAACCGCACTTGGACTCACAATTGCAGACGGATGCACGATCGATGGCACCTCATATCCTGCCTCCAGCAATTTGTCTGTCCAGAATAACCTCGTATGATTATTCCCAAATGCCGCTACTGCCATCTTGTATTCTCCATACCTGGCCGTATAGTCGCAGCACTTTCCGACTACGTCCTTTCCAAACGCCGCATCGTCAAGAAATACGATCTCCTCATACCCCAGCTGGATCGCTGTTTCCTTCACCATCTGCCCGAAGCCTCCTGCTCCGAGAATCAATAAACTTTTCATATGTTCCTCTCCTCGCTCTTTTATGATATTACGTTCAAATTCATCCTTTCAGTATTTCCACACTTTCTAACTCTCATTATAACAGATACCATATATTTATGCTAATCATCAAACTACAAAATATAGAATTCCTCTGCTCTTCTTTGAATATCTGCCCGAAACGGCATTGACTTGTTCCTTTTTATCATCAGCCCCGGCCAGAACAGCCACGGCTGATGATATTAGATCGGATATTCTCCGACGTAGATTCTTATTTTATCTTCTTTACAAACTCTTCCACGGATTTCGACTTGAACGCAAGCCCGATCCACTTCTTCAGTACATCCAAATCACCTTGTTCTTCAATTTGATCCGAAAGTACTTTAGGAACCGTTCCAAGATTCTGCAAAAATATCATTTAATACAGCAATCTCGACACCCCATATTTTCCGAATCTGAATCAATCTTGCTTTTAATTCTGCCAATGGTCCTGCCAGCCATGTAATATCTTCTGCATTTTTAACAACAAGGATAAATTTTAATTGTATCTCTCTCATTTTATTCACTGTTTTCAGATTAGATCCCACTTCCTCAGTATTCTGAAACTTATCCAAAATTGTAGCCAGATAAATCTGCAAGGATGCAATAAACTTCTCGGTTATAGACAAGTAATATTCTTCAAATTTCTGCTCTTTTTCTTCTGATTCATAACGATTTACAGCGTTTGGGCAGCTTTTTTTCGCTTCCAGAAACACAATACTATTTTCATCATATTTCAGAATGAACTCAACTGTTTTTATTCCCGAACCAAGATCTTTGTAAATTTTAGAATCTTCAATATGAAATAAATTTGTTTCATCAAATTTTCCAAAATTCATTTCAGACTCTGTTATAACTTTCACTTTAGTACCACCCCAATTTCTTCTCTGTAAAGCTGTCGAAAAGTATCCATAATTGCATTATGATCCAACAATTCAAATTCCGGTGCTGTCTCACACTGCACCTTTTCTTCTTCATCTTTATATAGAGAAATGTACTGGATATCACTTTCTTTGCTTCGCTTTACCTCAATATATTTAGATAGGAAATAGTCGTGGGTAGAAACAAAAATCTGTACTCCTTCACTTTCCAACATAATCAATAATTCAGCCAATACCGGAATATATTTAGTATTAATATTTGCCTCTGGTTCATCCCAGAATAACACAGCCCCCTTTTCAAGCGTTCCATTCTTAATCAACTGCCATAGTAATGCTATTTTCCTCAACCCCTCTGCTACCAGATTGAATTCCAGTTTTGCCTGCGTGCCTGGTTTCAGATAGAATCTATCATCATGCAAGGTTACTTTCCCTGAACTAATTTTCTGCAAAATATCCAGATACTTTTTTCTTGCAGCTGAATCCACGCCTCTGGAAATATCAATCTTTGCAGCTGCAATAATATCCAGATAAGTATCATCAAATTCTACATTTCCCAATTTGACCGCAGCATCCAGATTCCAGGCATTAGACAGAATTTCTTTTGCCGGAATAAATACGCTGGAAAGATCCGACATCTGCTTTTCCCACTTTTCCTCTGTCTTAATCTCCGCATCCCATTTTTTTGTCTTAGTAGAAAACAGCATTCCTATTTTCGCTGTATCGGATTCCACTAAGATCTTTGCTGTATTGTTACCATTCTTATTTCTGTTTACCAGTCGCCCAATACTAGACTGATCTGGACGGAAAAGCATAGTTGTCTTCTGAGAAAACGACACATCATGTCTCGATGCCTGACATGCTGCGTAAGCCAGCTTCATGATATGAGTTTTTCCCATGCCATTTTCTCCAACTAATACATTTAACCCCTTGCTGAATGGTATCGTAATATCTTCAAATACTGTAAAATTTTCTGCTTCAATCCTTGTCAATGGCATTTCCATCACCTCGATTATTTTAACTTTTAGCCATGAGCAAAACTCCACATACCCAGTATTTATGCGGGGTTATGAGGTATGGCCAACCTCTTTGTCACTCCAAATTTACAGTAATAATCCTCTTGAATATTCCGTTTATGTTAATTTATGGAGTCAACAACAATTAATTCTATAAGAAAAAGATAAAAACAGTATATCACATGACTACTACAATTGCATCTTTTCCAGCCGCTGAATATATATACTTACCTACAAAATATAGAATTCCTCTGCTCTTCTTTGAATATCTGCCCGAAACGGCATTGACTTGTTCCTTTTTACCATCAGCCCCGGCCAGAACAGCCACGGCTGATGATATTAGATCGGATATTCTCCGATGTAGATTCTTATTTTATCTTCTTTGCAAACTCTTCCACGGATTTCGATTGGAATGCCATCCTGAGCCACTCTTTCAGTACATCCAAATCACCTTGTTCTTCAATTTGATCCGAAAGTACTTTAGGAACCGTTCCAAGATTCTGCAAAAATATCACTTTCGTTCTTTCCACGGGTATTTAAAAACACAGTGGTTCGCCCATCTTCCAAATCCACATTTTCAGATTCCTGACACGTTGTCCGAAAGGTATAACGATACTTTTCTTTTCCAAATGGATCAAAATCACAGATAAAAATAACATAGGTATCCGGAAGTTCCGTATAATCTTCTCCGGTCAGCAACATCTCCATGTCCATCTGACTCTGATAATAACGGCTTCTCTTTCCAAGTGCCGGCTTTCTCTCCACCTGCATTTCCACGTTATAACGCGTCTGCTTCTCATCTTTTGCATACACATCCAGGCGGACACCTTTATACTCCGGATGATACACGATACTTTTTTCTTTACTGACATCCACTCGATCGATCGGTATCTCCAACACTCTTTCTAAAAGACCTTTGCAATTATCTTCGTCCATCATCACTGCGCCGAACATAAAATTATCTTTGATCGTAAGTTCCTTTAATCGTTTTGTTCTTCCCATTTTATTCCTCCATTTGCAGAGGAATTCTATAAGATGATTATAGCAAATTTCTCAAGATATCACCAGATTAATTTTATGAGACCATTATACCAACTGATGTGAGCAGTTTAATGACAGCTCATGAAATCACTAACAAGTAATTTCTATGTATAAAGTTATTTTAATCCAAAACCATCACAAATAATTTACTAAGACTTCCCACACCATGAAGTTCGTCACACCTTACTACAAAAATAAAATTTGTAACTTGAAATATCCAGGGGCTTCCCCCTGGATACATTCTTTCATCGCTTTTCACTGAAGTCCCCTTACCCCATAGATGACTGCCTTGCCTCGATATACATATTAATATCGTCAACAATATACTGCCTGCCAGTAGTATGAAGCGCTTCGTAATAGTCCCGAATATACTCAATCACACGATACCGATTAAACAGATCAATGACGTTTTTTCCATTCATCCCCTTTGCATTTTTATATTCTTCTATACAATATACAATAAAATTCGTTTTTTCATCCATACTCAGACCTCCTCTGGGTAAGTAATATGCCCGCTCTCCTTTTCCTCCAGCCACATTTCATATAAGGTAGGAATACTTAAATGCCAGAGCTTCGTTTCCTCTCGCTCTAACTGACGATAAAGGTCAGACGCATATAGCTGTGTTAAGGCTTCTTTCTCTGTAAGTAACTGTTTTTCCATTATCATACGGAGCAGGCGCGGTACGATGAGTTCCAACATTCCTTTGATTCCCTTTTCACTCATTGCAATCCCTCCCTATCGGCAACTGCCCTATATATTTTAACTCTTTTAAAGAACTTGCTGTCGTAAAAGTCATCTGATTATACAGTTTTTTAACCTTCAGTCTGGCAATCGTCTCATCCTTTGTTAAAATACCTTCCTCATAAGCAATAAACGTCCGGTAAATAGTATCATTAGCTACTGGCCCGAAAATAATATCATAACTTATCCCTTCATAACTCCCATTGCGATTTGCAAATACGAAATCCAACCATTCTTCATTTGGTTCTGAAAAAAACAGGAGTTTATATTTGTTTTTCAGTTCTTCTAACTCGGCCGTTTCATACATACTGACACAAGGAATGCCTGTTTCCCTCCGGGCCGTTACTTTTTCTGCAAAATTTACTGCCTGGTCTTTATTGAATGTTGTATAGAAACCATATCCAAAATCTAATGTCCGATTCTGACGGACTAATCTTGGATGGTCTACTACCATATTGCTTCCATGATATACGATCATATGCAAACCTCCATCATTTTCTGTGTTATAGCATATTCTTCAGACAAGGCTTTCAGCATGACCTGAATATGCCTGCGCCGTTCAATCTGTTGCTGCAATCTTTCAACTTTATCTCCTGCTCTCCCGACATACTTTGAAATTGTCTTTTTCCCGCTGCGATACTGTAAATAGTAATATTGATTTCCTTTAATCATTTTGGCAATCAGAGCACCTTTCGGCAAAGTAGTAAGTTCTGTCTCATATTTCTTTATCATATACTCAATTCGCCGCTGCTCTTGCACAACCGCATTTTCCAATAAATTCATATTATCACCTACTTATAGTATAACCAACACTTAGATAAAGGTCAACCTTTTTGTATGGTAACTATCTATATCGCACATTACCCTTCATTTTCTCCTATTATTCTGTTATAATTAGCCAAATTGGTAGTTAAATTTCCAATATATGTAACCCATATAATGGTATCGTAATTTAAGACACTTCAAGAGACATTTCTTAATGAATCTGATATACTGTAAATATTAGAGAAAGAAGGATTGTTATTATGTCTCGAACAAGAAGAAATTTCTCCGCCAAATTTAAATCAGAATTAGTGATTCTATTGGAAAATCAAATGAACTGCATAACGAAGAACTACTTTATCAGATAATTGATATAGAGGGAGAAATGTTTGGAAAAGTATATCAGCAGTTGGAAATGGTCGATTATGAAGCGAGGTAGTGGAAATGGAAAAAGACCCATTTAAGGAATATTTGAGAGAGTCTGAGCCGGATAAAGCTCATAAAGGTTATGCGTGGAGTACCGCAATCGGACTTCAAGCAGTGGACGGACTGAAACCGTCTAAATATCTGATTGATACTGCCATTCAGAATATTGAAGGCAAAATCACGATGAAGGAAGCACAGAGTCTTATCGACAGCTACTATGAGGAAAGATCCGTGCATTTATCTGATGATGAGCGCACAGAAGAAGCAGATAAGGTTTCTTCCCGCATTGCGGAAATCCTTTCTGAAACAGCGTTTTCATTTTCGCCAAATGAGTATATCTCTATCCACCGCAAACTTTTTCAAGGTATTTACAAGCATGCTGGAAAGATTAGAGATTATAATATTACAAAGAAAGAATGGGTGCTAGATGGAGCAACCGTTATGTATGGTAGTGCGTCTGAACTGGAAACCACACTTGAATATGATTTTTCGCAGGAGAGAGCTTTTAGCTATAAAGGGCTTTCAATGGACGAGATAATTCATCATCTTGCAGTATTCATTTCAAGATTATGGCAAATCCATATCTTTGGGGAAGGTAATACAAGAACAACGGCGGTTTTCTTCATTAAATATTTAAGAACACTGGGGTTTTCTGTAACCAACGATATTTTTGCGGAAAATGCGTGGTATTTCAGAAATGCACTTGTTCGTGCAAACTATACGAATCTACAAAAAGACATTCATGAAACAACAGAATATCTAGAAGCATTTCTCAGAAATCTACTCTTGAACGAGAAAAATGAGCTTCACAATCGAAATCTTCACATAAGTGGACGCTTAAATGAAGAAAAAGTGGACATTGAATATACAAAAGTGGATATTGAGAATGGAAAGGTGGACATTCAAGTCCAAAAAGTGGATATTGAAAGTGTACTTTCCGAAAGAGGCAGAAATTTCTCAGTAAAAACGAATGTTCATATCCATAAACTTTTTGAGAAGTTTGGTTTTGATGAAGTTTTTGGAAGAAGTGCAGTTATGGAGCTTCTTGATTTGAAAGGTTCAGGTGCTTCAAAATTGCTTTCCAATCTTGTGCAGGCAGATATTATTGAACCTGTATCCGGTTACGGAAAAGGAAAATATAAGTTCAAGATATAGTTATAGGACTTCTGGTCAATTTGACCAGAAGTTGTACAGTAACCAATTGGAGGCTTGGATTCAAACAGTTTTTCGGGAGGGACATCCCGGACAAACGGGGTATATTCCATGCCAAAATGTTCATAGATACGCGTATGGAAGGCTGTAACGAGTGATGCCTTATAGAACTACGCTCTGTATTGCGCAGTTTTTTGAAAAATCTGGGAACTGTTTCGGAGAATCCTCAAATTTGATACATGAGCAGATGATCCAAATGGGAAAACATGCTGACTTGAGTTTTCTATGGATTGATTATAAAAAAGAGCATCCTATTTTTACAACTACTGCGTAATCCATCTCCTCAATCCGTCTCTCGATATGATAAAGAGGGATTCCTTTACCAAATTTATCATTTTCCGTAATGAAGATCACATAAGTATCCACTAAATCTTCAAAATCTTCGCCTTTAGAAAGAAGCGTACGGTCAATCATACTGCTGTGGAATCTGGCTCGTTTTACACCAGAGCCACGATCTTTCCATCCAAAGCTTCAGAAAAAAAGTCATCGTCCATCAGGCGCAGTTCTTTCAGCAATTGCAAATCCTTTTCGTTCATTACATGCTTTTCTGTCTCCTGCACATGATCATTTATCCCTCCACTTGCTTATTTCTGCTTAATAAATTGCCTCCCATGCCTCTATCGCTTTCAACATATCCCTTGCCAAAACTGCTTTTTCTTCATTCTCCCCGTCTGAAAAATAAGTATATACGTCTGAAATCTGTCCTCTCAACGCTTCTGTCTGCTCTGTTCCTGTTCCGCATTGACCAGTTTCAAGCTCGTATATTGCCTGACCGTAAGCTGACACAAACCACATAAGCGCCTTGTCGTAACATTCTGCAATCTCGTCTTGTCCCACTATGGGTATGCCTGCTTCTTCTATATAATTCACTCCTATCAGACGCATATTTTCAGATACTTTCTGATAAGAATTTGCCTCTATCCGCTTCTCTTTCGATTTTTGAAGCTGATCCAACTGCACAAAGTAGTAAGGGTCTCTCACTTTTGCATCTAAAAAATATGTATAGTAGATATTTGCCTCCTCGATTCTCTGGACGTATGATTGCAGATACGAGGACTCCACCGGCGCCATCCTTGTTTCTCTTTTGCTATTCTCATATTCTTCCAATAATGCCGCCCGGCACTCTGCCCGCTCCTCTTCGTTTAATTTGTCAACCTCTCCATCATAGTAAAGCGTGAGATCCTGAATGTACTTGTCTTCCGTCCAGGAAAATGCCCTTGCATTTCTGACTACTTTTACTTTCTCTTCTTTTGATACGTCGCTTGTTTCTTCTTTGCCGGAAGATTGCTGATTTTTCAGAATGAAGATTTTCCCTGTAGCGCTTACAGTTATTATACTGCTAAATACCAATCCCAAAATCAGCGTCCATATTGCAATATGTTCAATTAAAAATTTGCATATCGCTTGTATTTTCTTGTATCTGAAAATTTCATTTTCTATATTTTTATATATAGCTTTATAGAGATGCCGTAACAGACAGATGTCTGCATAGTCAACTACTAGCAATACAATAATGTTCTCGATCTGCCAGATCAGTATACCTATTCCGCATGACACTATGCTGACTATACATAACGCACACATCCGATTTCTTTTTTTCTTTCCTTTCTTTGACTGCCCCACATCGCATCCCCTCACCTTCTTGTCTTTCGTTGCTTTCTTCCAAATCTAGACTTTTTTCGTTTTTATTGTATCATTCTCTCATTCATAAAGCAATTATATAAGAATTTTTCGTTACTTTTTCACAAAATTCAAGAATGTAATTCGTTTAAAAATCAAGGAATATTATTTTTTAAGACTTAATATTCTTTTTTAATTCTTATTCAGAATGTAATTATTATATTTAGAATTTCTTTTCGCATTCATTTTCATTTGCTATATTTTATGTTATAATCCAAATATAAAATTTGAAAGGAGTTCTCTATGGATCACGCAAAAAATGACTATCATTACTATCACGCCACTGTCATTCAACGAATTAAGGCTCTCATGGAACGCAAAAAAATAAGACAGACTGATTTGGTTGCCTGTACTGATATCAGTCAGTCCTCATTATCAAAATTGTTAAACGAAAACGGAAATATGAACCTTACATTGCACCACATTTTTGAGCTGTGCACCGCACTGGAAATTGAACCTTCTGAATTACTCTCTCTTGATACAAAAATTGAAGATATACCAGACAAAGCTTCACCCCCATCTTCTGAGGTAAGCTTCTTCAACAGCAGTTATATAAACAATCAGATTTTAATTCAAAATCCAACGCATCCGGCCTTCAATGGATTGAAGGACAATACTTTTCATATTTATACATTTTCAACTATTTCCTCAGAGTCCTTCTTGCTAAATGGAACGCTTAAATTTACCCCTTCAGAAGATTATTCTTTTTGCAAGGCAGAACTGATTTTAGACACTGGAAAAACGGATGTGAATAACAACGCGATAGAAAAATATTACTCTGGAGAATTGATGATTTCTCTGGCTATGAATGCCTGCTATGTACTTTTGACCAATCGGGATAATGGGGAGATCTGCTTCTTGAACTTCCGGCATATGTTCCTGTTCCGTCAAAACCTCGAATGTCGTGTCGGCACAATATCCTCCACATCAAGCGGCGGAAACCGACTTCCCGTCATTCAAAGAATCTTACTTTCCTATACACCACTAAAGGTATCGGCACAAGATACAACAGATATTGATTTTATAAAGGGACAATTAAGATTGAATCATTCAGAAATATTGATTTCAAACGATAGTCTGACCGAGTTAAAGACTACCTATGAAGGTAACGCTGAAATAGTAGACTTCTTTAAAAATTTTGAGAACCTTGCAAGAAAACAAGAGTACTTGATATTAGATGAATCCAGCATGCGAGAAATTCCGGTCGCTTCTGATATTAAGACGGAAGGGCTTGGGATATTGCGTAATGCCTCCTATGCCGCACGATACAACAAAGTCAGCACAAAAACAGATGAATCTATCTTTGATTATATCTGTAAAAAATATAAGACCTGAATTTTTGAATACACTTTTATAGAATATCCTCTGATGCTGCCTCTTTCATGCGCATTGCTTCCTGATTACGGATTACTGTCCGGAATGCTCCAGACAACTTCTCGAAAAATCAGGAAGCTGCGCAAAATATACTTCTAAAGAGGAGTTCACACTCTTAAAACTTTCTCCACACCATTTTATTCACGACTCCTGTATAGCTCTGAATGATCTTCACAACTTTTGTAGACACATTTTCTTCTACATAATCAGGTACCGGGATTCCATAATCTCCATTTTCATTCATCGCTACTGCTGTCTCCACAGCCTGTACCAGGGAATTGCTGTCGATTCCGGCAAGCACAAAACATCCTTTATCCAGAGCTTCTGGTCTTTCTGTAGAAGTACGGATACAAACCGCAGGGAACGGATGACCTACAGAGGTAAAGAAACTGCTTTCCTCCGGCAATGTTCCGCTGTCCGACACTACCGCAAATGCATTCATCTGCAGACAGTTATAATCATGGAACCCTAGCGGCTCATGCTGAATGACACGTTGATCCAATTGGAATCCTGATGCTTCCAATCTCTTTCTGCTTCTTGGATGACAAGAATATAAGATTGGCATATCATACTTCTCTGCAATCTTATTGATTGCCTCAAAGAGTGATAAGAAGTTCTTCTCTGTATCAATATTTTCTTCACGATGTGCAGAGAGCAAGATATATTTTCCCTTTTCCAATCCCAAACGGGCATGCACATCGGATGCTTCGATTTTTTCCAGATTATCATGCAGCACTTCTGCCATTGGAGAGCCTGTCACATAAGTACGTTCTTTCGGCAATCCGCAGTCCGCAAGATAACGGCGGGCATGTTCTGAATATGCCATATTTACATCTGAAATAATGTCTACAATACGGCGGTTTGTCTCTTCCGGAAGACACTCATCTTTACAACGGTTTCCTGCTTCCATATGGAAAATCGGAATATGAAGACGCTTTGCCCCGATCACGCTCAGACAACTGTTCGTATCACCCAGAACCAGTACTGCGTCCGGTTTTATCTCTGCCATCAATTTATAAGATTCGGAAATAATATTTCCCATGGTCTCTCCGAGATCTGCACCCACTGCATTCAGATACACATCCGGATCATCCAACTCCAGATCATGGAAAAATACACCGTTTAAGTTGTAGTCATAGTTCTGTCCGGTATGCGCCAGAATGGTATCAAAATAGTTCCGACACTTTTTGATCACTGCTGCCAGGCGGATAATCTCCGGACGAGTCCCTACAATGATCAATAATTTCAGTTTCCCATTATTCTTAAATGTCACTTCTGTTTTCATTCTATTCTCCCTCACAGCGGGTATGCTCGCAATGGAACCACTTCGCCCGCCTCAATTTTTGTTGCTCTTGGAATCCGATTTTCTGCCTTGATCACAGTCCCCGGAGAAATATGTACGCCTTCTTCGATCACACATCCATGGTCTACAATCGAACCACAATTGATAATACAGCCCGATTGGATCCGACAATCTGTGTTTATGATCGCAAGCGGCAATACAACTGTCCCGGCTTCCACTTCTGCAGTTGGACTTACATAAGCTGTGGCATGTATCAATCGCGGAAGTACAATCTGTGCATCGGATAACTTTTTCATCCAATTCAAACGCATTTCATTGTTTCCAAATGCAGGATACATCTCTGTATTCCCATCGGCAAATTTCATATATTCTAAGCATGTTCCCAATATCAAATCTGATGTTTCCTGTCCGTCATCCAGAAAATAAATCTGCTCATATTTTCCAGACTGCCTTGCAATGTCTGCTACGGTTTTTCCGTATCCGCCTGCTCCTAAGATGATCAATCTCATTTTTCTTCCACCTTTTCAAAAAATGTATCCGGATGATTCGGATCAAACTGTTCGTTTGCCCACATCACTGTTACAAGGTTTTCTGTTTCTGACAGATTGATAATATTGTGCGTATAGCCCGGAAGCATATGGATTGCCTCAATCTTCTCTCCTGACACTTCAAATTCAATCACTTCATCTGTACCGATCTTTCGCTCCTGGATCAATCCATGTCCAGACACTACAATGAAGAATTCCCATTTGCTGTTGTGCCAGTGTTCTCCTTTTGTAATTCCCGGCTTTGAAATATTCACAGAAAACTGTCCGCAATTTGCTGTTTTCAACAGCTCTGTAAAGCTTCCTCTGTCATCCACATTCATCTTCAGTGGAAAACTGACCTCCTCTTTTGGCAGATAAGACAAATATGTCGAATATAATTTCTTTGCAAACGAATCCTCTGGGATTCCCGGGATTAGAAGGGTTTTCGGCTGATTTTTGAATGCTTCTAATAAATCTACGATTTCTCCCAACGTTGCCTTATGGGTCGTTGGAACATAACAATATCTTCCTGCTTCATCTGCTACCGGATCCAATTCCTGATATTCACAGTGGTGTTCTTTGCCTTCCAGAGCATCCAGCATCTCCTCTACCAGATCGTCAATGTAAAGAAGCTCTAATTCTGTAGCCCTGTCATTGACCTGTATCGGCAGATTGTTTGCGATGTTATTGCAGAATGTAGCTACCGCACTGTTGTAATTTGGTCTGCACCATTTTCCGAAAAGATTCGGAAAACGGTACACCAGTACTTTTGCTCCACATTCTTTACCATATTCGAAAAATAACTCTTCCCCTGCCAGCTTACTCTTTCCATAATCAGACTGTCCATAACGTCCGATCAAGGTTGCCTGAATAGAACTGGAAAGCATCACCGGACAGGTATTGTGATGCTTTTTCAAGGTGTCTAACAGTTTCGATGCAAATCCGAAATTTCCATCCATAAACTCAGACTGCTCTTTTGGCCGGTTCACCCCTGCAAGATTGAAAACAAAGTCTGCTTTCTCACAATATGTATCTAACAGAGATTCCTCGGTATCAATATCATATTCAAAGATCTCATCGATTGTAAGATCTCTTGTTCTGTTTTTTCCATCTTTGATACAATATAAGTTGGCTGCAAGGTTTTTTCCGACAAAACCTTTCGCACCTGTTATAAGAACTTTCATTATCGATTCTCCCACTCTGATAATTCATCTCGGATATACTGCAGTGTCAATAATTTTTCTTTCACTTGCTCTACATCCAATAACTCTGTATTGCTGGAGTTAAATTCTGTCAATGTATTTCTTTCTGTATCTCCATCCTTAAAATACTTATCGTAATTCAAATCTCTCTTATCGCATGGTACTCGGTAGAACTCACCCATATCCACTGCATTGGCACATTCTTCATTTGTAAGCAATGTCTCATACATCTTTTCTCCATGACGGATACCAATCACTTTGATTTCATGTCCCGGTGCAAACAATTCTGTCACAGCTTTTGCCAACACTTCTATCGTACATGCAGGCGCTTTCTGTACTAAAATATCTCCGCTTGTCCCATTTTCAAAAGCAAATAACACTAAATCTACTGCTTCTTCTAAACTCATAATAAATCTGGTCATAGAAGGTTCTGTAATGGTGATTGGATTTCCTGCTTTGATCTGTTCGATCCAGAGCGGAATTACTGATCCACGGGAACACATAACGTTTCCGTAACGAGTACAGCAGATTTTTGTTTTTTCCGGATCTACGGTTCTTGATTTGGCTACAATGACCTTTTCCATCATTGCCTTGCTTGTCCCCATTGCGTTCACCGGATAAGCTGCCTTATCTGTAGAAAGACAGATAACAGATTTTACACCTTCTTCAATTGCAGCTGTTAATACATTTTCTGTACCGAGTACATTCGTCTTTACAGCTTCAATCGGGAAAAACTCACAAGATGGAACCTGTTTTAAAGCTGCTGCATGGAAGATATAATCTACCCCGTGCATTGCATTTTTTACAGATGCCAAGTCACGAACATCCCCTATAAAGAACTTAATCTTATTTGATGCTTCCGGCATTTTTGCCTGAAACTCATGTCTCATATCATCCTGCTTTTTCTCATCACGTGAGAAAATACGGATTTCTTTGATATCGGTTTCTAAAAATCCATTGAGAACAGCATTTCCGAAAGAACCTGTTCCGCCTGTGATCATTAATGTTTTATCTTTAAATACACTCATAATATCTCCCTAATTTACATAGTGCTCTTACAAAATCTTAATTATTTAGTCTCTCTAACAATTCCGCTATTCAAAAATTGTACATAATCAAATCTATCTAAATATAATCTTTCTCCAATGCCTCTCTCCCTATCTATGGATATTAACTTTCCCCATTCATAATCTGCGTTGTAAATATCAATAAAAATTTCTTCTTCATACTTACACTTTGGAACGTTTATAATAGAAGCTTTCTTATAATTTATCTTATGAAATTTTTCTCTTAATTCCTCATTTGTCGCCATTCCCATCTCTGCTATAACACAAATATTATCATAATTAATTCTAGAAAATCTTTCCATCCACTTAATTTTTGCTTCTTCAAATGATTTATAATGCATAAATTTTATTTTTATCGGCTTAATCTCTTCTCCTATCAATATGCCCACAGGATATGATTCGTAATTATTTAAATCTTCTACTAACTCAGCATTCTCATATTTCTTTAAATTTTCCACCAACTCTATAAAATCACTTAATCCAATCAATAAATTAATTGTTGGACTTTTAAATCTTAATCCTAATTTATGATATATGATTCCACCTATACAGTTATTAGATAGTATAGTAATATCAGAATTTTCTAACCTTAACCGCCTCATAACATAATCTTTTAATTTTAAAAATTTAATCTTAAATGATACTGAAAATAACATGCCTTCCCCCCCCAGTATATGTCTATAAAAGAATTAAAAATTATCAAATAAATTTTATACTTCTTTATTTACATGTAACCTTGTTAATACTATATCTTTATGTACTAAAACATTAGCTTCTTCTTTAAGCAGTAAGTCGGCATTCTCTTCTTTATTAAGCCACTTGATAATTGCTAATGGTAAATTCACTCCTGCTTGATGGCTAAACGGATATCCTCCGCCAAATCTAGCATTCATTTCTAATATATATACCCTATCATCTTTTACAAAAACATCCACATCCATATTCCCAATATGACAAAAACATTTACCTAAACGCTTTCCTAGCTCTTTAAGTTTAATATTTTGTACTACCATTGCACAATCTGTTTCTCCTGCTCTCATAGCATATTTTTCTTTCACAATGGTTGTTTGATACTGTCCCTCTAAATTATTAATGATATCTAACCCATATTCTTTACCTATTAACTTTTCTTGAATAAGAATACTTTCTTTAATATTAATTTTAGATTCATATTTAAGATAAGAGTCTAAAATATTCTTTTTAGTTTTTCGATATAAAACAATTAATTCTTCTTCATTATTCGCTTCATATACAGAAATAGATCCCATTCCCCAACGTGGTTTGATAATTACTGGATATTGAATCTGCCCCTCTTTAATTTTTTCTAACACACTTTCTACAGTTAAATATGTTTTTGGTACATTAAACTGATTTTCTACAAGGAATTTATAGGACTTCCATTTATCATTACAAATATCTATGACCCACTTATCTGCTACAATTACGAATGTCCCTATTTCTAAAAATCTATTTTTATTTTCTGAAAGAACTGGTAAATCTACATCAAAAAGAGAAATAATCGCTTTTATATTATTTTGCTTGCAATATTTTAATAAAAATGGAATATACTGTTTATCATATATAAGAGGTGTTACAACAGAATGATCAGCAACATTAAAAGCTGGACACAATTCTGTACTATTAGCTACATGCACTTCTCCATTGCCGCAAAGTGCCTCTTTAAAGTAATTAACTAAATAGCTTCTTCTTCCAACAGAAGTTAAAAGAATATTGGTCTCATTTTGCATTTATAATTTCCCCCTTAAGACTCTTGATTAAAATATAAAATATAATGTTTATCTTGTGGACGTAACTCATCTCTCACTTTATAGTCTATAAATCCTATTTGTTTATATAGTCTTATTGCTACAGTGTTTCTTGTGTCAGTATATAAATGAACTGCTTTTATATTTTTATTTTTACATTCATCAATAAATTCTAAAACAAGCTTTTTTGCATAGCCCTTTCCTCTATATTTCCTATCAACAGCAACAATAGAAATATAAGCAAGATTTTCGACTAAATTTTCTGTGTAACCAATAACCATTCCTTTTACTTTATCTACTTCTACTAAAGAACAAATTGTTGCCTTATTATAAAATTTACATGCCAAATGATGTAAATCTCCCTTTTGAGATAATGGTATTGGAAAATCTTTTTCTACAGAAATCAAAAACTCTTCAATTTCCTCAACAGATAATTGATTTATCATTCACTTCCCTCCAAATTAATATATCATATTCTATCAAACTCATTATTTTTGACAACTTAAAATAATTTTACATATTCTTTCTACATCATCCAAAGATAAATCTGCATATAATGGCAAAGTTAAAACTCTACGACTAATATATAATGCAACTGGAGTTTCTAATACATTGTATTTTCTTTGAAAACATGAAAAGCTATTCGTCAAAGGATAAAAATATTTTCTTGCTCCAATTCCATTTTCGGCTAATCTATCAAATACTTGTGCCCTACTTGCTCCAAAACTTTTTTCCTCAAACACAACTGGAAAATATGCATAATTTGACTTTACGCCTGATTGTATTCTATTTAATTGAAGTCCATCTATTCCATTTAAGTAATCGTTATATACTTCAACTACTTTTTTACGTTTTTCTATTTCTTCCTCTATATGACGAAGATTACACAATCCCATAGCTGCACAAAATTCATTCATTTTAGCATTAGCTCCAACGGCACTTACTTCTTCTGGTCCATGAATCCCAAAATTTTTTAATTCATACAATACCTCTCCCAAATGAACATCTTTATAACATGTTGCACCGCCCTCGATTGTATTAAATACTTTTGTTGCATGGAAACTAAAACAAGATGCATCTCCAAAAGATCCTACGCCTTTTCCTTGATAAGTTTCACCAAATGCATGTGCTGCATCATAAATAACCTTTAGTTCGTATTTATGTGCGATCCGCTCTATTTCTTCTATATTACAAATATTTCCATATACATGTACCGGCATAATAGCACATGTTCTATCAGTAATCAAACTTTCAATTTTCTCCGTATCTATAGTAAATGTATCTGGCTCAATATCACAAAATACAGGAGTCAGACCATTTCTCACTATTGCATGTGTTGTCGAAGCAAATGTGAATGGTGTAGTAATAACTTCCCCCTGAAGATTTAATGCTTGAAGCGTCAGTTCTAATGCCATATGGCCATTTGTAAAAAGTTCAATATTATCAACTTCTAGGTAATTCTCCAATTTAGTTTGCAACTCTTTATGCTTTGGTCCCATATTTGTCAACCAGTGACTATCCCACATAGATTTAATTTCATCATAATATTCCTTTATTTCTGGCAAGGAAGATTTTGTAACTAAAATTTCATTTTCCATAATGTATCTTGTCTCCTAATATTTTATATTATTAATTTCAATCCTATTTACAATATTCTACTACTTCTTACTCGATTTCAACTTACAAAATCTTATAACATAGGACTTTAAATATTGATATATATCCAATTTCAAAATAGAAGCCATGAAAATGTAACTACTTCCACCAACTATTATCTGAAGAATTACTAAAAGCACCTGATTAATCGGTAAAAAGCCTACTCCAAAAACAATGAAAAACATCACAACTGACAATATACCCGCTGGCGCAATATCTAATAACTGTTCACTCCAACCATATTTTAATATCTTTTTGTTAGGAGCTACGTTGATTCCCCATGAAATAACCGTACTAATACATCTTCCTACCATCATTGGGTAAATTCCAAATGGAATTGTTATAACCAAAAATGTCATTCCTATCACTTTTTTTATTATCTCAACTTTTAAAAATATATCACTTCTTCCAAGAGCTTTTATGGCCTGCAAATTTGCAGTATGTATTGGCCAAAACGCATATACAAAACAGGAAAACATTAAAAATGGTACACATGGTAACCATTTTTCTGTCAATAAAATTTTAACTAAAGATTCCGCTAACCCTGCTAACCCTGCCATTGCTGGAAAAATAATAAAAGTACTTGTTGCAATTGATCTTCTTGTTATTCTCTTAACATTCTCTATGTTATTTTGTTCTATTGACAATGCAGAAAATAAGACACTATCTATTGATGTATTCAAGTTACTTATAATAAGTCGTGGAAAACTTTGCCCTTTATTATAAAATCCTAATTCTTCATTTGTATATACCTTACCAATAACTAATGAATATATATTATTATAAATTGCATCTATTATACTAGATAGAAAAATTTTCCATCCATAACTATATAATCTTTTTAATCTTATAAATGAAAACTTTAGTTTAGGACACCACCCAGTCGCTATCCAAAGAACCACCGTATCAAAAAATTGATTTGTTAACTGTTGTCCTACCAGTGCCCAAACACCAAATCCCTTATATGCTGCCCAGATTCCTACAATAGCCGATAATACAGTTCCTATGCTAGTTGCCAAAAAAAACTTCTTAAACTGCATAGTTTTTGATACAAGTGACTCTTGTATACTGTTAACCCCTCCTAAAACCACTGTAATAGCTAAAACTCTAATCACACTAATTAATTGTAAATTATTATAAAACTCCGCAATATATGGTGCCGAAATAAAGAGTATAATATAACATACTATTGCTATAAATAAATTAAAAAAGAACACTGTCGAAAAATCCAATTCGTCAGCATCTTTTTTTTGTATCAAAGCAACACCAAAACCACTAGAAACAAAAACATACGAAATATTAATAAAAACTGTTATTAATGCAATTGTTCCATAATCATCTGGTGCTAATAGTCTTGCTAAAATAATTGAGACAATAAAATTAACTCCTTGAGCTCCACATCTTTCTGCAAATCTCCATACTAGCCCCCCGAACACTTTCTTCTTAATATTATTTTCCATATAATCTTCCTCTATTAATTCCGCTTAATCCTATAATATCGAATTACTCCTCTTTATGAACGAATTTATACAAATTCTCCAATATTGGGAAAAAATGTAAAATTAAGTATGTCATCTTCTGTCTCCATGATAATTGATTATATAATTTAGAGAATTTTGATTGCCTCATTAAAAATATTTGATTCGTTAATCTCAAATAATCAAATTGACTTTTAATAATATCTTGCAAAATCATTTCATCATACTTATAATTAGTATAACTATTATATGCTGTAAGTGAATTACAAAACATCTCCGACATTTGCTTTCTATAATCTCTATTTTGCATTTTAGCTGACCAAGAACCTACCGCATCTCTTCTATATACCGACATTTCTTTATCTATGTAAAAAATATCACCTTCATTCACTAATAACCAAGTAAGTGGCACATCACCTACACCTGATACCTTTATAAATTCTGGATATTCTCCATTAAATTTTTTCAAATACTTTGCTCTAAATAAAAAGGAATTTACATGAAACCAATATCTACTTGGTGCAAATAACATTTTTATAAATTCCTCTTGCTGTATTAGACCTTCCTTAACTAATTCTGATGGATATGTATTCGGAAGTTTTTTTCCATCTTTATCAATGTCACGTACTTTATGAACACACACCGAACAATTTTTTTCTTTCTCCATAACATCTACTTGCCGCTGTAACTTATATGGATCGCTCCAATAATCATCACCTTCACAAATTGCTATATATTTTCCTCTAGCAATCGGTGCTAAAATATCAAACACTATTTTTTTCTTTTTAGCATACTGATTTTCATTTTGAAAAATTACTTTTATAATATCTGGATACTTTTTTTCATATTGCTCAAGTAGTTCCCTACTTCCATCTGTAGATACATCATCATTAATAATGACTTCAAATGAAAAAGAGGTCTTTTGAGAAAGAAATCCTTCTAATGTCTGTTCTAGATATGGTTTGTGATTATAAACAGCACAGCAAATAGAAACCATTATATTATCCATTTTTATTTTCCCCTACACTTTTTTCTTACCGCATTCATAGCAAACAATATTTTTAATGTCACATTAAAATTAATTTGTAGTGCTCTGACAATAACTCTATATTTTCCTACGATATATTTATTCTCTACAAACTCTGGTAAATATTTTTCTATTTTTTCTCTTACAATTTTATTAAACTCTTGGAATTCTGAGTTCTTATATGTACTAAAATATATACTAAGATACATTCTAAAGTATCCTGATAACTCACTTTCATAATCTTCCATCAATTGATTTTTCTTGCAATATTCCAACAATTCCTCTGCTACACGCAATTTTGAATCTATTCTTTTAGAATCCAATACTCCTCTCATAGTACTATTTTGTGACTGAACATAATAATATAATACTAAATCAACATAAACAATTTTTTTTGCTTGATGTCTCAAACGAAACATTAAATGCTTATCTTCATAAAATATTCCTTCTGGGAAACGATTTTCTGCAATTAAAGATTTTTTAATTAATTTATTAACAGGTATAATATCTTCTGTATAATAACAAAGTTTCCTATTTTCCATCTTTTCTAGTCTTATGCTATTATCTGAAAGATTTAATTGATACGTATTATCTAGTTTTTCATCTTCTTTTACTTCTGTATATAAGCACTGAACCATATCCGAATCAAAATGTTGAGCAACGCTAAGTAACGAATGAATCATATCAATATGAATATAATCATCACTATCAACAAAGATTGCATATTCACCTTTCATCAGATCCAGACCAACATTTCTTGCCTTTCCTTGACCTTCATTTTTTTTTGATATTACCCTTATTCTCTTATCTCCATCTGCTCTTTCTTTGCAAATAGCTAAACTCTGATCCGTTGATCCATCATCAATTAAAATAATCTCCAAATTTCTATATGTTTGATTACAAACACTATCAAGACACCTTTTTAAATACTTCTCTGCATTATACACAGGTATAATCACAGATACTAACATATCCTTATTTATATCATACATACTCATCACCTCTTTTGGGAATATAAAATCCTTTTTCTCATTTTTAGATATATTTCTTCAAAATGATATCTACATTTATAAAGAATTGTAAAAATAATATTTGTAACTGTAACATTCTTTATTTTTACCATACATCTTAGTATTTTAAGAAATAAATTTGTATATTGACTCGAAAGCACACCTTCTATAATCTCATGCTGTCTATACATATAACGAATTGCTTCATTTCTTTCACGAAATTTTAAAGGAGATGTTATCCTATACAAATTAGAAAATGCTGTTAAAGTATATGATGCCATAGTATTATATAATAAATTTTTCATATCGCTTTGCGGCATTCCTACTGCCTCATATAGGTTTTTCCTTGCTTCTCCAAATGACACAATTCTCTTTTCATAATTAGGCATATATTTTACAGTTAAAGATACTTGATTTCTCTTTATATAATGATATCCTGGGTTTTTTATACACCCAATAGAGTGAACATATTTAAAATAATTACAATTAAATAATAAATCCTCTGCTGGCTCTTGTCCCTCTTCAAAATAAATAGTATTCTGCTCAATAATTTTTCTTTTATACAATTTATTACAGCTTGAATTAAACAGTCCGCTTTGCTCAATATACCGAATCCCTTCATATATTCTATCTAATTTAAATATTTTATTTTTTTCAAAAACTTGTAAGTAACTACTCCCATCATTTTCAAAATCTACCTGAAATCCTTGTATAATTACTTCTAAATTATAGTCTTTATATTTTTCCAACATTTTTTCCAACATGGTATTCTCAAACCAATCATCAGAGTCTAAAAATGTTAAGTATTCTCCCCTTGCCTGGTTTATTCCATAATTTCTTGCACTAGACAATCCACCATTCTTTTTTTTAAATATTCTTATCTTACTACATTTATCTGCATATTTTTGACAAATAGAAAAACTATTATCCGTACTACCGTCATCAATCAATAATATTTCAAAATTCTCGTATGTTTGCTCTATCAAACTAATTATACATTTTTCTAAAAAAGATGCTGTATTATATATTGGAACAATAACACTAATATCTATCGCTTTACTCATATGATCCTAAACCTTTCTAAGAAGTTCTCGCTCTTTTGTCTCTAACCCTAGCAGAAACCACAAAAAATAGCATTTTACACCTGGTCCCAATGGTGCCAACTCTTCAAATAATCCATTAATATAATAGCAAATTAATAAAATTATAACTATTTTTCTTGTTTCTATTCCATGTATCTTTTTTAATATCCTAAATGGCAAACAAATAAATAGAAGTATTGGAATACTACCAAAAATTCCATACTGAACTAAAACAGAAAGTGGAAATGACTCCAAATAATAACTCCCATACCCTATCAACGGCTGCTGTATAAACATATTCCAGAACTCACCTATCATATCATATCGCCCTGATGATATATCATTCAAATTTGTAGCACTTCGTCCAGCTAAAATAATACCATTAACTACTATTTCATAAAGCTGCTGATTTGTACAAACTACCCATATAAAAATAGTTACGATTACTATTGTAAGAACTTTATATTTTCTTTTTATTTGGTTATTAAACAATATAAATAATACGATAACCATCAGTCCTACTATTGAAGCTCTACTTTTCAACATGGCTAATAATAGAACTAATGCAGTCATTAATACAATTCGTACTATCAACCAAATTTTTTTACTTACTTTGGTAAATGCAAGTAATATAAAAACTGTCAAAATTATTTGAGCCACTGAGTTTTTTGACGCATATGCATATCCTCTAGACATCCAGTTATATCCTGCTGCAAAAGAATCTAAATATACCGCACCTGCTACAATCAATCCCGAAACAATGTAAGATATATATAAACTCGAGATATTTATAAATTCCAATTTATTTGCATATAGGCTTCCTACCAAAAATACAAATACTGATAGCATAAACGGATATGATAAACTTGTATTTACATAATTTTCTTTAGTTATAACCTGTAAGGATATAGCAATTATGAAAAAAAACAAAGCATATATAGCGTAAGCGCAAAATATTGCTACGCTGCCCATGAATCACGCTTGCACCAAAATGATAGATGCAAGCGTTTTGCTCTATGT